>Ga0310697_10000010_pt1 | contig 286079 bp, 265 predicted proteins | sample 172DNAGHGlowgp2_FD_203883 | JGI IMG/M metagenome (GOLD analysis project Ga0310697, IMG submission 203883) | Sheep rumen microbial communities from Palmerston North, Manawatu-Wanganui, New Zealand - 1728 DNA GHGlow gp2 (v2) (version 2) | ecosystem: Host-associated > Mammals > Digestive system...
CCGCCAGTGTTGAGGCTGACAAGCCTTACGGTTTCCTGAAAGAAGGTGACGGTAACAAGCTCCAGCACTCCAGCGAAAAGGCTGACGGTGTCGGCAATCTGAAAGACTGGTTCTTTGGTCTCGAGGCTGGCAAGAGCGGTCACTATCGCCTGACTGTAAATCCCTACGAACTCACCGTTAAGGCTGAGAAACTCAGCTCCCTCCCTGACAAGGCTGAGGCCGTTTGGGAAGAAGGTATGGTCTATATGGTGGGTGATGCAACTCCCGCCGGTTGGGATATCAATTCTCCTACCGCTATGGTCAAGAATGGTGACATCTTCACTTATGAGGGTCCTCTCGCTGTAGGTGAGATGAAGTTCCCTGTTGAGTTCAGATGGGATGGTCCTACCTATATGGCAGAAGAAGCCGGTACTGACATCACTGCTGGTGGTGAATTTACCACTGTCCTTTCTCCGAATGGTGATCCTGACAACAAGTTCAAGGTGACCGCCGCCGGTAACTACAAACTCACGCTGGACACTAAGAACCTCAAACTCAAAGTCGAGGTCAAGTAATGCAATTCAAATCCTTTTCATTAGTTATTTGTCTGTCTCTGGCAAGCATCTCTCTGCTTGCCAGGGATAGCAAATACACCCGACACGGAACAGGTCCCAAATATTGGATTGCCTACGAGTGGTGCTTTGACAATGATCAGCCCATCAATGAAGACCGTTGGAAGAAAAATATCGACTGGGTTGCCGATAATTTCAAGGATTACGGCTACGATATGATTTGTAACGATGGTTGGATTGAGGCAGCTCAGACCATCAATGAGAATGGGTATATTACCAAGTATAATAGCGGGTGGCAGCACGGATTTGAATACTGGAATAAGTATATTGCCGACAAGGGAATGAAGGTTGGCGTGTACTATAATCCCATGTGGATGACACGTGCCGCTTACTTTGCAAACTGCCCCGTTGAGGGGACAAATGGTAAAACTACCATGGACATTGCTGGGAAGAAGAATTTCAACGATATGCTCTTCTGGGTCGATGTCAACAAAGAAGGCGCTGAACAGTGGATTAAAGGATATGTCCGCTATTTTAAGAGCCTTGGCGTGAGTTATCTTAGGATTGACTTCCTTGAGAACTATGAACGCAACTATGGAACTGCCGCTTATGACAAAGCGTTACAATGGATTGCCGAGGAAGCCGGTGACGATCTTTTCCTCAGCCTGGTGATGCCAAACTGCTACCATCATGGCAAGACAGAACTGAAGTACGGCGATATGATCCGTGTGGACGATGACTGCTTCAAGGGGGGCTGGGACTTTGCCAGCTCACGTCGTCGCGGACAGCATAAATCATCCTGGCCCCAGTACGGAAATGCCTTTGACGGAATGGTCGCCTTCTCTGATGTCGCCGCCAAAGGGCAGATGATTCTGGATGGAGACTTCATGCGTCTGAACACAATGGCGTCAAAGGAGGAACAACAGTTTCTTTACTCATTAATGGTCATGGGTGGTTCAGCACTGGCAATAGCTGACCAATACGACACCATAGGTGACGCTGTGGAAATCTATCAGAACCGGGAAATGATTGAACTCAATGACCTTGGGTTTGTCGGCCGGCCACTGAATAATGACATTACCGCCCCAGATAGCTCAATATGGTTCGGAAAGCTTCCTGACGGGGATTATGTCGTAGGTTTTTTCAACAGGGAAGAAACGAATCAGACCTATTCTATTTCCATGAAAGACGAACTGGGAATACTCTCGGGCTGCGCCAGTCAGGTCAGGGATTTATGGAAGCATGAAAACAAAGGAGCTGTTGACGGAAAAATTACTGTATCATTGAGGCCTCATTCCTGTACCATATATAGGGTAACGCCTTCGGCTTCTCAAATTAAAACTGGTTTCGGATGCACAAGAAGATGAGACTTAATTGGTTAATGGTTGTTTTGGTTGCTGCCGTTTTGCCGGGCGCATGTTCTAGGGAACAATCTGCTCGGCGAGCGGCAGATTTGACTTCTCCCGATGGCAGGATGAAAATGGTATTTCTGTTAACGGAAGATGGGACTCCCCAGTATTCACTGAGCTATGATGGTGCCCAGGTAGTACTTCCTAGTGATTTAGGCTTTGAATTGAGAGGAACTGTAAAGGCTTCAAAGCTTCTTTTCGGGGACAAGGTGGATAAAGTGGATGAAAAAGAGCCTTACTCTCTCCATGACGGTTTTGAGGTGACAGGAACATCAAAGGATACATTTGATGAAACATGGAAGCCCGTTTGGGGCGAAGAATCAACCATCCGCAATCACTATAACGAACTGCTGGTAAAACTTACCCAGAAGGGGACAGGAAACAAGATGGACATCCGTTTCCGTTTGTATGATGATGGTCTGGGATTCCGCTATGAATTCCCGGGGATGCAGCCGCTCAATTATTTCGTTATCAAAGAAGAACTCACCAATTTTGCTATGGCTGACGATTGTACGGCATGGTGGATCCCCGGTGACTTTGATACACAGGAATACGAATATACAGAGTCACGCCTTTCTGAAATCAGCAAGCATCTGGAGGCAGCCGTTTGCGGTAACTCTTCCCAGACACTGTTCTCGATGAGCGGTGTCCAGACATCCCTGCTGATGCGGACAGATGAGGGCCTGTATGTCAGTATTCACGAAGCTGCGCTTGTGGATTACCCTTGCATGCACTTGAACGTTAATGAAAAGAACCATACGCTGACCTCTTTCTTGACCCCTGATGCACAGGGATGGAAGGGATATATGCAGACCCCTTGTCATACACCTTGGCGAACTGTCCAAGTAACCGACTCGGCCACCAAGATGCTGGCGAGCCGCCTTATCCTGAATTTGAATGATCCTTGTGCTTTTGACGACACATCCTGGATTCACCCTGTGAAATATATGGGTGTATGGTGGGAAATGATTTCCAATGCAGGCAGCTGGTCCTATACGGATGATTATCCTTCTGTAAAACTTGGGCTCACCGATTATGCTTCTGCCACCCCCAACGGCCGCCACAGCGCCAATAACGCGAATGTGCGTCGGTATATTGACTTCGCTTCGGCCAATGGTTTTGATGCTCTGCTGGTTGAAGGTTGGAATATCGGCTGGGAAGATTGGGCCGGGAACTCCAAAGATGCAGTATTTGACTTTCTGACTCCTTATCCGGATTTTGACATCAAGGCTTTGAACGAGTATGCTCACTCAAAGGGAATCAAGCTGATTATGCACCATGAGAGTTCATCTTCTGTCCGGAACTATGAGCGCCATATGGAAAAAGCATATCAGTTGATGAATCAGTACGGATATGATGCAGTAAAATCTGGATATGTGGGTGATATCCTTCCTCGCGGTGAGTATCATTACGGCCAATGGATGGTGAATCATTATCTCTATGCTGTTACAGAAGCGGCAAAGCATCACATTATGGTAAACGCTCATGAGGCGGTCAGGCCCACCGGTCTGTGTCGGACTTATCCGAACCTTATCGGCAACGAATCGGCCCGGGGAACGGAATACCAGGCTTTTGGCGGCACGCAGCCCAAACATGTGACTATCCTTCCGTTTACCAGATTGAACGGTGGACCGATGGATTTTACTCCAGGTATATTCGAAATGAATTTAAGCTCCTTTGCTGACAATAATTCCCATGTCAATGCAACCATCGCCAACCAATTGGGACTTTATGTCACCATGTATTCTCCTCTGCAGATGGCAGCTGACCTGCCGGAGCACTACGAGCAGCACATGGATGCTTTCCAGTTCATCAAGGATGTAGCTATAGATTGGTCAGAAAGCCGCTATCTGATGGCCGAACCTGGAGATTACATCGTCATTGCCCGAAAAGCCAAAGGCACGGGGCAATGGTTCATGGGCGGTGTTGTAGACGAGCAGAAACGGGACTTTGATATTCCTCTTTCCTTCCTTGATGAAGGTGTATCATATGAGGCTACCCTTTACCGGGATGCCGAGGATGCCCATTACGAGACCAATCCTCAGGCATATGCTATTGAGAAGCTTATCGTTTCGGCCGATGACAATCTGAAGGTTACGGCTGCGCCAGGTGGCGGTTTCGCGGTTTCTTTCAAAAAGCTGTAAAAAAGAGCCCTCCAGGTGTCTGGGGGGCTCTTTTGGAGGTGCGAAGCGGAATCGAACCGCTGTAGCAGGTTTTGCAGACCTGTGCCTAACCACTCGGCCATCGCACCGTTTGCGGAATGCAAAGATAAGGTGTTTTTATTAATTTGCAAAATATTTTTGGATTCCTCGTTATCGCCCTTCGGGCGGCTCGGAATGACAGGGGTGAAATTCCCTTCGGGCGGCTCGGAATGACACTATATATCCTCAAGGATATCTGAGTTGACAGTCAGGGAGTCTGCGGGCTGCTGGAGGGCTTCCAGGGTTTCAAGCCTGAGGGAGAGGGAATCAAGGCGGGCCTTGAGGATATCCAGGGAGGCCTGGTTTTTCTCCCGCTCCTCCTGGGCCTTGGAATAAACGTCAGTGAGGATGGCATCCATGTCGGACTGGCTTATTCCAAGGCGATATTCCGTGATGCCGATATTCTTCTGCTTGAGGTCATATTCTGCGGCACGGGCGTAAAAATCGGCCTTTAAACTATCTGTGAGGGCTTCCCCGGTGAAGGCGAAGTTGACGGAGCGGCCCTCTATCTCATAGTCGTACAGGTATGAGCGGCCCACAAGTCGGTTGTCTTCCACGAAGTCGTGGACATTACGCTCGAAATTATTCTGGGCCACCAGCCTGAAAGCCGTCCAGAGGCTGGGGATAATCACAATGGCCAGCACTATGGACATTATGCGGTTTCTCTTTACGGAAACTTCGGCCGATATTCCCGTGACGGTGCGGAAACGCAGGTACTTCACCATCAGATAAGTTGCCAGGGCAATGAACACGCTGTTTATGACAAAAAGGTACAGCGCCCCAAAGAAAAAGTGCATGTCAAAGTGGGCCAGGCCATAACCAGCGGTGCAAAGCGGCGGCATGAGGGCCGTTGCAATGGCAACTCCGGAAAGCACCGTACCGCGCTCTTTTCGGCTGTTTTCAAGGATGCCGGCAAGGCCGCCGAACAGCGCAATGAGAACGTCGTAGATGGTGGGGGAGGTGCGGGCCTCAAGTTCCGTGGGATTCACCAGCGACAGCGGAGAGAGTGCAAAGAAGATGGTGGATGCCAGGAGGGATATCACCACCATTACCAGGAGGTTCTTTGCGGCCGATTTCAGGAGGTCGGTGTCGTTGGTCCCAAGCGCCAGGCCGGTGCCGATGATAGGCCCCATGAGAGGGGAGACAAGCATGGCGCCGATGATTACCGCCGTGGAGTTTACGTTAAGGCCAACCGAGGCCAGGACTATGGCAAACGCCAGAATCCAGGCGTTGGGGCCCTTGAACCCAATGGAAGCCTTAATTCTTTCGGCCGCGGCGTCCGTGTCTATTTCATCGTAAATATATGTGTATTTCCTGAGTCCTTTTACAATCTGATCCCACATAGGCTTTTACTGTATTTCTGGTAATGGTTTCTTGGGATTTTTTGGAACGCCCAGTTTAATAAGCTGGTGCGCGCTTACAAGAATTGATTGGCCGGAATCACTGATTTTGGCCGATACTTTGTCGTATTCTTCCTGCGCTGCCTTCAGCTTTTCTCCCATGGCGGCGTGGGCCTTGGAGAAATCGGCCACACGGTCTATCATTGCCTGGGCGGCCTTTATTATCTTCTCCTGGTTCCGGGCCTGCTCATAATTGGTCCAGGCGACGCGGATCATGCGGAGGAAAGGCATGAGGGTCTCTTCCGTTGTAAGGAGGACTCCCTGCTGATAGGCCTCGTTGAAGATATTCGGGACAAGGGTTTTGGCAAGCTGGAGCGCCCCGTAATTGGGGATGAACATAATTACGTAGTCCAGGGTCTTGTAGCCTTCCCTGATATAGTCCTGGTAGCGCTTTGTGGAGAGACTCTTAATCTGGGTGCGGATGGCCTGGAGGTTTCTTCTGGCGGCGTCTTCCTTAAGGGCGGGTTCCTTTGCCGAATACCAGTCTGAGAGTGCCTCCATTGAGGTTTTTGCATCCACTATAACCTCCGTGCGGTCCGGGTAATGGAGGATGTAGTCCGGCCTCATGCGCTTGCCGCTGTCCTCGTTGAGCACTATGGTGCCCTGTGCATCCCTTAGGGTTTCCTCGCGGTCGAAGTCCCGGCCTTCCTCCATTCCTTCGTTCACGAGGATGTTGTAGAGGATCATTTCTCCCCAGGTGCCAGTCATCTTGTTCTGGCCTTTGAGGGCTTCGGCAAGGTTGTCGGCCTTTGTGCCTATTGCCTGAGTCTGGTCCTGAAGGTGCTTCACAGCTTGCTCCACAGCCGTTTTCAGCGTTGCCGTGCCCTCAGTCTGGGATTTTTTCTGGGCCTCGAAGCTCTCCTGCATTGCCTTCAGGTTCTGCCCAAGCGGGCCTGCAAGTGCCTTGAAGGTTTCTTCGGCCTTCTTCTGGAGGGCTTCCTCACGCTGGGCAAGTAGTTTTTCGGTTTCTGCGGTGAGCTGGCCCTTGATGGCTTCAAGCTGCTTGTCAAATGACTCCTGCTGCATCTCTCTCAGGACCTCTGCGGTCTTAAGCGCCTCTTTGGAGGCAATGAGTTCATTCTCAAGCGTATTGCAGGCCTTTACCTCATGAGCGTGCATGATGAGATACGTGATGACGGCTGTAAGGATGATGGCCGCAGCCATTGCTAGTATGACAAACGTTGTAGTATCCATTACTCGGCATTAAAGACATGGAAGAAATAACTGGTACGGAGAGTCCATTCAATATGTTCAACGGCTATATATTGAGTATGACTGGAAGAGTCAAAAAAGGGCATAAATGAAATAATTCCTATGTCCTCAATGGTAAAAACATGCTGCCACATTGATGTTTGAGTCAGCGTGTCTATGTTGGATAGATTTTGCAGTCCCTTAATTAGTCTTGACATGAATAAGGCTACAAGTTCTATGTGTTCATCTGCATTTTTGTCTACTATCTCATCCACTTGTTGGAGAAATAAAGGAGATAGAAATAGTTTGATTCCGGTATTGACAATAGGAAGCTTCATTTCTATATCAAATTGGAAACCCTTTTTTGGAATTCTTCCAATGAGATATAGCCTTTGGCACGAAGAGAATCTTCAACATTCTCCATAGGCTGGAAATGCAAATCCCCAACCCTTATTGTACTACCATATGATGCGGCAGGACTCTCCAGAGTATTATTGTGTTCTTTCTTCATAAACTCTTTTTCTACAAACATACAACTATTTATCTTGAAACACAAATATTGTTATCCCAAAAACGATAAGATGCTATGGGCACAGATATAGCCGGTGCTCCAGGCGGCCTGGAGGTTGAAACCACCGGTAATGGCGTCTATGTCAAGTATTTCTCCTGCAAAAAACAGGCCCGGGTACCGCTTGCACTCAAGGGTTGAGAGGTCTATGTTTGAAAGGCCGATACCCCCTGCCGTAACAAACTCTTCCTTGAATTTTCCCTTGCCGGAAACGGGGTAGGTGTCCTGGGTGAGGGCGGCTATGAGGCGATTGAGGCCCTTAGAGCCAAGTTCGGCCCAGCGGATGTCCGGCCTGAGCCCGGCTCTAAGGACAATATGCTCCCACATCCTTTGCTGAAGAAGGAGGGGAGTGTTTACAATCTGCTTCTGATGGCTCCCTGAGGCCGATTTTTGCAGCATTTCCCGCACCTCATTCTCTGAGCGGTCAAGCCAGTTTATGGCCACTGTGCCTTTGTACTGGCTTTCGGCAAGATGCCTGGCTGCGTAAGACGATAGTTTCAAGGTGGCCGGGCCGCTTATGCCCCAGTCGGTTATGAGAAGTGGGCCGCTGGCCTTGAAAGGCGTGCCCTGAAGGCTTATGGATGCATTAACCACAAGGCCCATGAGTGCGGTTAGGCTTTTGTCCGGGATGTTCAGGGTGAAAAGCGACGGCACCGGCGGAATTATCTCAAGGTCAAGGCTTTCAAGGAATGAACAGCCCTTTGTCATTCCTCCGGTTGTTACCACAACGTAGTCATAATGAGATTTCTCGGCTCCGCCTTCGGCTGCGCTCGAAATGACAAAACCACCCTCGGCCGGGCGAAGAAATCTCACGGGAGTCCCAACCCTCAAGTCCACTCCCTTCATTTCACGGAGAAGGCAGCGGACAACGTCCATGGCATCCTGGCTCACGGGGAACCAGCAGTGGTCTTCCTGGAGGGTGCAGGGGACTCCGCGTTCCGAGAACCAGCGGATGGTGTCTTCCTGGGAAAACGCCTTCAGGGCGCGTTTCATCACCCTTTCTCCGCGGGGATAGGCTTCGGCCAGAGAGCGGATACCTTCAAAATCGTTGGTAAGGTTGCAGCGGCCGCCGCCGGTAATGGCTACCTTTGCAAGGGGCCTTGAACCGGCCTCAAACACCGTTACGGCCACCTCAGGAGCCACACGCCTCAGCTCCGCGGCGCAAAAGCACCCCGCAGCTCCGGCTCCTATGATTGCAACCGTTTTCATTAACTATCTAATAATCAGTGTTTTATAAATATTACTCCAGCCTAAAACGATAGGAGTAAAAGTTATAATTAACTATTAATCAATATTTTAGCATAAACGGACCTTCTGCAAAGCTTTTGCCAGTTCCCGGTGGCCGGGACAAACCGACTCCAGAAGCGCATGGAATTTGGGCCCGTGGTTCATGTACCTGAGGTGACAGAGTTCATGGAGCATCACGTAATCCCGGAGTTCCGGAGGCAGCGTCACAAGCCTCAGGTTCAGGTTGATATTTCCAAGGCTGGAGCAACTGCCCCAGTTACTTACGTTATTCTTTATGAATACCTTATTGTAATGGAACCCGTGCTCTGAGGCAAGTTCAGAAAGCCGCGGCGGCAGTTCCGCCTTTGCCCGGGAGCGAAGGGCCTCGACCTCCGGGCCAGCAGGGGCCTTGCGGGGCTTCCGGCGCCTCCTTGCGACAATGGTGAAAAATTTTCCGGTAAGGGGATTGAAAAACAGCCTAGTCATCGTCGTCTTCCGGAAGCACTATCTGCTTGTACTGGTTCTTGCGCTTGAGCCAGCGTTCCTTTGCATACTGCTGCATATCCGTGATAGTGTCGTTTTCGTCGATGATTTCCATGCCAAGGATGGTTTCCATGATGTCTTCCAGCGTTATGATGCCCTGGAAGCAGCCATAATCGTCAATTATGCAGGCAATCTGGTCCTTGGTCTTGAGGAGGCTTTCCCAGATGTCGGAGACGGATGTCTCCTCATGGAAGGCGGCAATCTTGCGCTTTATTGAGCGCAGTTTCATGTCAAACTTGTCTTCGGCCAGATTCTCAAGGGCGTCGTAGCGGAGGATGTATCCGGTGATGAACTCCGGGGAGTCTGCGTATACCGGAATCCTGGAGTTGTGGGAGAGCTCCTCCTGCTTGTAGAACTGCCTCAGGGTCATGTTCTCCGGGGCGATAGCCGCCACCACGCGGGGAGTCATTACGTCGTAGGCCTTGATGTCGTCGAGCTTGATGATATTCTGGATTACCTTGTTCTCGGAGTTATCCAGCACGCCTTCTTCCTCTCCGATATTTGCCATTGCCGACACTTCCTCCCTGGAAATGCCCAGATCAGGGTCTTCGTCGGAGATTGTGTTGTGAAGCTTGTCAATGAGCCACACGATGGGATAGAGGAGATACACCAGGAAATTCATCACCCTTGACAGCCACAGGAGGTCTTTCCAATGGGATGTGCCGATGGTTTTGGGCACAATCTCCGAAAAAACCAGGATGAGGATGGTCATGACGGCCGAAATGATGCCGAACCAGTGGTCTCCGGTAAGGAGGGTGGCCTGGTGGCCTACAGCCGCCGCACCAAGGGTGTTGGCTATGGTGTTGAGTGACAGGATGGCCGAAAGCGGGCGGTCAGGGTCCTGTTTGAACTTCATGAAAAGGGCGGCGTTCTTATCCCCCTCGTCTTCTTTCATGGTTATATAGGAAAGTGGAGTGGACATGAGCACGGATTCCAGCAGCGAACAGAGGAACGAAATGCCCATCGTGAGAAGGAGATATAGTATTAGCAGGCCCATTTTCTTGTTTTAACTTACAAAAATAAGGATTTTTCCTTAAATTTGCACGATTATGAAAAAAGAACAGATTTTAATTCGAATATCGGGTAAGGACAGGATTGGCCTTACCGCTTCAATAATGGACATCCTGGCGCGTTATGACGCCCAGATCCTGGACATCGGCCAGGCCGATATCCATAGCACGCTGTCCCTTGGCATCCTCATCCGCATAGACGAGGCTTCTTCCGGGCAGGTAATGAAGGAACTCCTTTTCAAGGCTACGGAACTTGGCGTAACCATTGGCTTTGAGCCAATTGCAGACGACGACTACGAGACCTGGGCGGGCCGCCAGGGCAAGAACCGCTACATTCTCACGGTTATAGGCCGAAGCCTCAGCGCCGCGCAGATTCGTTCGGCCGCAGAGGTTGTAAGCCGCCACGAACTCAACATAGATGCCATCAAGCGCCTTACCGGCCGAATGAGCATCATGCATCCGGAAAGGAATGTCCGCGCTTGCGTGGAGTTCTCCGTCCGCGGTTTCCTTTCGGCCGAAGACCGCGCCAGCCTTCAGAAAGAGCTCATGACCCTGAGCTCGGAATCTGGCATGGACTTCTCTTTCCAGAAAGACGACATGTACCGCCGCATGCGCCGCCTCATATGCTTCGATATGGATTCCACCCTGATCCAGGCCGAATGCATAGATGAGCTTGCAAGGCGTCACGGCGTATACGAAAAAGTTGCTGCAATCACGGAGCGCGCCATGAGGGGAGAGATAGACTTCAAGGAAAGTTTCACCGAAAGAGTTGCTTTACTTAAGGGCCTGGATGTATCTGTAATGGAGGATATTGCCCAGAACCTTCCCATAACCGAAGGCACGGACCGCCTCATGAGCGTCCTCAAAACCTGCGGCTACAAGATTGCCATCCTTTCCGGCGGCTTCACCTTCTTTGGTGAGTACCTCCAGCGCCGTTACGGCATAGACTACGTTTACGCCAACGAACTTGAGATAGGCGAGGACGGCAAACTCACCGGCAGGTATGTGGGAGAGATTGTGGACGGCCGAAGGAAGGCCGATCTCCTCAAGCTCATTGCCATGACGGAGAAGGTGAACATAGCCCAGACAATTGCCGTAGGAGACGGCGCCAACGACCTCCCAATGCTCAACGAGGCCGGCCTAGGAATCGCCTTCCACGCAAAGCCGCGCGTAAAGGAATCGGCAGGCCAAAGCCTGTCCTCAATCGGTCTGGATGGCGTTTTGTACTTCCTGGGATTCAAAGACTCCCACCTTGGAGAGCAAGGTAAACTGTAATGGAAAAGCCGGATTTCGCCGAAGTTCTGGAAGTGGCCTCCGAGGCCGGGCACATTCTCCTGGAGAATGGCGCTGAAATATCCCGCGTAGAGGATATCATGGACCGGATTGCCACGCACTACGGCGTCAGTTCCAGCAATTTCTTCGTGCTCTCCAACGGTATTTTCACAACAGGCCAGGCCGAAAAAGTGTTAAAATCCGGCGGGCAGGCTTCCACATACGCCAATGTGGCTTTTATCCCTATTAGGAGCGTCCAACTTTGCAAGGTGACTGCAGTAAACCGCCTCAGTTATGACATTTCGGCCGGCAAATGCTCTTTGGAAGAAGCGAAGGAGAGGATTGCCGGAATAAAGTCAATGCCTGCAAAACCACTCTTGGAACAATTTGTGGCTACAGCGTTTTCTTCAGCCGGTTTTTCGGCCGTATTTGGAGGTGGTTTTCTTGACTGCACGGCTGCATTCATTGCCGGAGCGCTGCTTTTCCTCTTCATGTCTTTTGTGAGTTCCAGGTACTTGTCCAAGATCGTTGGCGGTATATGCAATGCCTTTCTTGTATCGCTGGTGTCCATTGCATGTTGGAGAATTGGCGTTGGAGTATGCCTGAGCAACATTATCATAGGGGCTGTAATGCCCCTGATACCCGGCGTTCCGTTCACTAACGGAGTGCGTGACCTTGCAAATTCAGACTATCTTGCCGGCATTACGCGCATGACAGATGCCATGATGGGCTTCTTCTGCATAGCCATGGGTGTTGCCGCAGCCTTCCTCATAGACGGGGCAATCTCTGGCGGAATGCTAAAACTGACAGGCTATGAGCCAAATCCCGAGACCGAGAGTTATCTTGCCCAGTCCATTGCTGCCATGATAGGTACCGTTGGTTTTGCCGTCCTTTACGGTGTAGACCGCAAGCAGTATCTTATTGCCGGAGTTATTGGGGTGATAGGATGGCTTACGTTCCTGGTTGCATCCAGGATAGGGGGGATGAGCTCCCCCGAGGCTGCGCTGTTCGCTGCCCTCATGGTATGCCTTCTGTCACGGTTCTCTGCGGTTCCAACCCGCTGCCCGGCACAGATATTCATAATCTGCGGCATATTTACCCTGGTTCCCGGAGCCGGCATTTTCTGGTTCTCATATTATCTGACTTCCGGCGATGTGCTGATGGCCGTGACAAGCGGATTCATGGCCGTGAAAGTGGCCGTAGCCATAGTCCTTGGAATCATCATTGCCATGGAAATTCCCCAGCGGCTTTTCTCCCATCACACTCATAAGGCTCACTGACGATGGTCCTCCTTCTTGGTGCTACCGGTCTTTTGGGCCGAAACGTCCTCCAGGTGCTTCTGGAGCGAGGGATTGAGGTGCGGGCGCTGGTGCGCTCGTCGCTGGACGTGCCGGGTGTGGACATTGTCCGGGGGAGTATCCTCTCAAAAGAGGATCTCATGGCGGCGGCGGGTGGCTGCAGCGCCATAATCAACTGCGCCGGAACTACGGATATGGCTCTTCCTGCCGTGGAGGATTTCCTTCCCGTGAACAGGGATCTTCCGGCAATGCTTTGTGAGGTTGCTACCCTTTCCGGAATCAATGTTCTGGTGCATACAAGCACGGCAAATACCATCGTTACAGGTACTTCTGAGCACCCCTCGGACGAAAACGCCCCCTTCGGCCCGCCATACGACAAGTCTCCGTACGCCATAAGCAAGAAGGCGGGGGAGGACGCCCTTTTGGAGTATGGCGCCGCCCATCCGGAACTAAGGATAGTGATTGTGAATCCGGGTTTCATGCTGGGAGCGTATGACTCCAAGCCTTCTTCCGGCCAGCTGGTGCTCCTTGGCTGGAAAAAGCCGCTCGTTTTTGTCACCCGCGGCGCCAAGTCTATCCTTCACGTAAAGGATGCTGCAAATGCCATTGCAAACGCCCTGGAGAAGGGAAGTGGAAGGTATCTTCTTACAGGAGAATGCATCAAACTAAAAGACTATTACCGTCTTCAGGCCAAGGTTTGCGGCTACAGGCAGCTATGCCTTGAGTTCCCCAACTGGATTGTAGACTGCATAGGCCGAATAGGGCACATTCTTGGCCTCATCGGCATTCACAATGACATTTATCCGCACAATGTACGGCAGCTTGAGTATGAGGAGTGGTACAGTTGCGCCCGTGCCCGCCGAGAGCTTGGATATACGCTCACTCCCGTTGAGGATGCCATCCGGGATTTTGTGGAATGGTATTTTCGCGTGGAGGTAAACGATTGAATATCAAAGGTTTATGCAAAAGAGGGTGCTTGTTTTTCAGCACCCTCTTTTGCATAAGTAACTATGTATGAAGCATTTATCTCCACGGGCAATTACAAAAACGCCTGCAGGTGCTCCCAAACCCTCTGGACGGGGAACCCCACTACATTGAAATAGGACCCTTCTATGCGCGTGATGCCAATATGGCCTATCCACTCCTGGATAGCGTATGCGCCTGCCTTGTCAAAGGGCTTGTAAGTGTCTATGTAATAATAGATTTCTTCATCTGAAAGCTCTTTGAACCACACTTCCGTAGTAGCCGTGAAGGTGTCCTTCAGGGCATTTGAGCGGATGGTGACGGCGGTTGTGACATGGTGCTCACGGTCGGAAAGGTCTCGGAGCATCCGGGCGGCATCTTCACGGTCGTGGGGTTTACCAAGGATTTCGCCTGGACGTTCACGTTGAGGAGGAAGGATTACCATGGTGTCTGCGGTAATAAGGATTTCATCGGCCTCAAGTGCCCTGTGAAAGCCCGCGGACTTTCCTTCAGACATAAGTACCGGAACTTCCTCGGCGGGAGTGTCCTGGCTAAACTCCTCCTTGAAGTTATTGCCTGTATCTACCGTAAAGTCAATATCCAAACCCTTAAGCAGCTCCCGCCTTCTGGGGGAGCCGCTTGCAAGTATTATCCGTTTGCCGTGAAGGTCCATTCCTTAGAACAGTTTCTTGTAAGTTACGGCGTCAAAACGCCACTTCCCCTGTTCCCTCAGCGTTCTTTCGATGGCTTCCCTTAGGCAGCCCTTTCCGCCGGGATGTTCCGTAACATAATTGGCGATTTCCTTGACTTCTTCCACGGCGTCCTGGGGGCATACTCCGCAGCCGCTCATCTTCATGCAGTCAATGTCCGGGACGTCGTCTCCAAAGTACATGATATCTTTTGGCTCCAGGCCATAGCGCTCACAGAACTGATGGAACTGCTCACGTTTGTCACGGCAGTGAAGGAACACGTCTTCCGGCTTTACTCCGCTGGTAACCATGCGTTTACGGATGCTTTCTGAGCTTCCGCCGGTAATTACGGCTACCGGAAAGCCGTTCATTATGGCCATTCTTATGGCAAAGCCGTCCTTGGCGTCATAGGTACGGAGAAGGTCTCCGTCCGAGTCACAGAACACGCCGCCATCAGTTGCAACGCCGTCTATGTCAAAGGCAAAAGCCTTGATCTTTGATAAATCCATATTGTTTGAGATTCTTCGACTCCGCCCTTCGGGCTTCGCTCAGAATGACATTGACTAGTTCTTTCCGCCGCCAAACGGCCCGAAATCGGCAAGGTTGAAGGTGCCGCCGCCCTGCTGGGGGCCCTGGCCCTTGTTACCGCCGAGATCAATTACGCCAAACTGGGCCTCGTACTTTGAGACATTGTCAAAGAGGGCGTTCATAAGGCGTTTTGCGTGTTCAGGGGTCATGATGATGCGGTCACTGACCTGCGCCTTGGGAAGGCCGGGGAGGGTGGTAGCAAAGTCCAGCACGAATTCACTGCGTGAATGGGATATGATTGCAAGGTTTGAGTATGATACCTTTGTGGTCTGGGGATTGAGCTCTATGCTGAGCTGATTCTGGGGTTTGGGTTGGTTGTTGTCCATAATCCTTTTAATTTTCGCAAAATTAATAAAAAAGCAGTAAATTTGTAGGATTAAACGTAATTATATGAAAGAACTTGCCGCAAAGTACAGTGCAGCCCAGGTGGAAGACAAGTGGTACAAGTATTGGCTAGACCATAAGTTTTTCCACAGTGAACCCAATGAAAAACAGCCATATACCATAGTGATTCCGCCGCCCAACGTGACCGGAATCCTCCATATGGGCCATGTGCTCAACAATACCCTCAACGATGTCCTTATCCGCAAGGCCCGCATGGACGGCAAGAACGCCTGCTGGGTGCCCGGCACGGACCACGCTTCCATCGCCACCGAATCAAAGGTGGTGGCCAAGCTCAAGGCCCAGGGCATAAAGAAGGAGGATATCGGCCGTGAGGAGTTCCTGAGGCACGCCTGGGAATGGAAAGAGGAGCACGGTGGCATTATCCTGGAGCAACTCCGTAAGCTTGGCTGCTCCTGCGACTGGGACCGTACCCGCTTCACAATGGAGCCCGCCCTCAGCGACGCCGTTATCAACACCTTTGTGTATTTCTACAAGAAAGGCTGGATTTACAAGGGCGTGCGCATGGTCAACTGGGACCCCGAGGCCCTTACCGCCGTAAGTGACGACGAAGTCATCCACAAGGATACCAAGAGCCATTTCTATCATCTGAGGTACTTCATCTCGGACGGCAACGGCAACCCCACGGACAAGTTCCTTGTAATAGCTACAACCCGTCCTGAGACCATTATGGCCGATGCCGCCATCTGCGTCAATCCCAACGACGAGCGCCATCACTGGCTTAGGGGCAAGAAGGTCCTCATCCCCCTTATCAACAGGGAAATCCCCGTAATTGAGGACGATTACGTGGAGATGGACTTCGGCACAGGCTGCCTTAAGGTTACTCCCGCCCACGATGTCCACGACTATGAGATAGGCCTCAGGCACAACCTCCCCGTGCTTGAAATCATAGATGACCACGGAAAACTCAACGAGAAAGCCCAGATCCTTGTGGGCGAAGACCGTTTTGTAGCCCGTAAGAAGATAGTGAAGATGCTGGAAGAGGCCGGAAACCTTGTGAAGGTGGAAGACTACACCAGCCCTGTGGGCTACTCCGAGCGCACGGACGCCGTCATTGAGCCCAAGCTCAGCGCACAGTGGTTCCTCAAGATGGAAACCCTTGCCAAGATGGCCCTCGAGACCGTAGAGAGCGGCCGAACCAAGTTCATCCCGGAAAAATACGTGAACACCTACCGTCACTGGATGGAAAACGCCCGCGACTGGTGCATTTCCCGCCAGCTTTGGTGGGGCCAGCGCATTCCCGCATACTACCTCCCGGACGGCTCTTATGTGGTTGAAGCAACCCCTGAGGAGGCCCTGAAGGCCGCCCAGGCAATAAATCCCGCCATCACAATGGCCGACCTCAGGCAGGATGAAGACGTCCTTGACACCTGGTTCAGCTCCTGGCTCTGGCCCATCTCCGTGTTCGACCCTGAGATGCCCGGCCATCCGGACCACAAGCCCAACAAGGACCTTGCCTACTACTATCCCACCAACGACCTCGTGACCGGCCCGGACATCATCTTCTTCTGGGTGGCCCGCATGATCATGGCAGGTGAGGAGTTCATGGGCAAGGAGCCCTTCTCCAATGTGTACTTCACCGGTATCGTGAGGGACAAGATAGGCCGAAAGATGAGTAAGACCCTTGGGAACAGCCCCAATCCTCTTGACCTCATTGAAAAATACGGCGCCGATGCCGTTAGGATAGGCATGCTCCTTTGCTCCAGCGCCGGCAACGACATCTTCTACGACGAAGCCCAGATTCAGCAGGGCGCCGCATTCTGCAACAAGATTTGGAACAGCTACCGTCTTGTGAAGGGCTGGGAGGTGGATTCTTCCGTGGCCCAGAGCGCTTCGGCCAGCCTGGCGGTTGAATGGTTCAAGGCAAAGCTCTCTGAAACCGTGGCGGCAGTGGAGGACCATTACTCCAAATTCCGCATCTCAGATGCCCTCATGACCATCTACAAGCTCTTCTGGGACGACTACTGCTCCTGGTATCTTGAGGCCATCAAGCCCGCTTTCGGCCAGCCAATTGATCCCAAGACCAAGGAAGCAACCCTGGAATTCTTTGAGGCCCTCCTAAAGCTCATTCATCCAGTGATGCCTTTCATCACAGAGGAACTGTGGCAGGATATTGCAGAGCGCAAGGAAGGGGACACCATCATGTATGCCCCCACTCCCAAGGCCCAGGCATTTGACCCTCAGGTAACTCAGAACTTCGCTCTTGCCCAGGAAGCCGTAAACGGCGTCCGTGGCGTACGCAGCCAGCGCAATATCGCCCCCAAGGAGGTCCTGAAGCTCCATGTCAAGGGCGCAGGGTTCCCCGCAGCGGTAATTCCCGTGGTTGAGAAACTTGCAAATGCAGAGGTGTCCATGGTAGATGCATTCGGCTCCCAGGGCGTTGGCTTCATGGTCCGCACCATTGAGATGCAGGTAGAGATGGAAGGCCTCATCAACGTGGAAGAGGAATTGGACAAGGCTCAGAAGGAGCTTGAGCACCAGGAGAAATTCCTTGCCGGAGTCCGCGCAAAACTCTCAAATGAGCGCTTTGTGAAGGGTGCCCCCGCCGCCGTGGTAGAGGTGGAGCGCAAGAAAGAGGCCGATTCCCTCTCCAAGATAGAGAGCCTCAAGGCCAAGATCGCTGCACTTCAAAAATAGGCGCCATGGCGGTTTTCAAGACAACATTCCCTGTAAGGTACTATGAGACAGACCAGATGGCCGTTGTCCATCACTCCAACTATATCCGCTATTTTGAGATAGCCCGTGACGAGATGATGGTCCAGCTTGGTTTCCCCATCGAAAGATGTGAGGCCGAACTTGGCGTGATTGTGCCCATCGTCTCAGTGGAATGCCACTTCAAGCATCCCGCCCGCATGGGAGACGTTCTAACGGCTTCGGCCATAGTGGACAAGGTGCCGATGGCAAAAATGCATATCCGTCAGGAAGTTGTGAACCAAGACGGCATGCTTTGCGCCGAAGGCGAGGTTGTCCTTGGATTCCTGGACAAGAAGACCTTCAGGCCCGTACGCTGCCCGGAGGTAATATGTGACCTTTTTGAAAAATTCACTCAAAACGATTAATGATATGCTTCCTCTTGTAATAGGTCATTGGGAGATTATCGCCATTGTTGCGATAATCCTTCTCCTTTTTGGCGGAAAGAAGATTCCGGAACTGATGAAAGGACTTGGAAAAGGCGTGAAGAGTTTCAAGGAAGGGGTGAATGAGGTGGAGAAAGAGATAGATAACGCTTCCTCCGACAATACCAAGGAGAAATAGGGTGGCCGGGAAGGACGTCGAAATGTCCTTCTGGGACCATCTGGAGGCACTGAGAGGTACCATTTGGCGCTCGGTGCTTGGTGTTGCCTTGGCCTCCGTCATCTTCCTATGCTTCCCAAAGGTCCTTTTCCAGGCTGTCCTCTGGCCCACCCGGCCGGATTTTCCGCTGTACCGTCTTCCGGGCGTGGACTTTTCCATGGACCTTGTGAACATTGAGCTTTCGGCCCAGTTTTTCGTGTACCTTAAGGTGTCGGTGCTGTGCGGCCTGGTGGTGGCCTTCCCTTATGTGGTGTGGGAAATATGGAAGTTTGTGGCCCCTGCCCTGTACGACAACGAGAAAAAGGCGGTTGGGGGAGCATTCTCCATCTCTTCCGGCCTGTTTTACCTTGGAGTGGCCGTGGGGTACTTTGTGGTGCTGCCGGTATGCCTCATGTTCTTTGTGAACTTTTCCGTTAGCGATGCCATCGTAAACACCATATCGCTTAGCTCCTATATGTCCCTTTTCACCTCCATGGTGTTTCTAATAGGGATACTTTTCGAGTTCCCCACAATTATCCTGGCGCTGTCTTCACTTGGCGTCGTGGGCCGCTCGCAGTTGAAATCTTACCGCAAACACGCCTTTGTGGTGGTTCTCATCCTTTCGGCCCTTATCACCCCCAGTGACCCTTTTTCCATGTTTGTGCTGGCTATTCCGCTCTATGGCCTCTATGAACTGTCAATACTCCTTTGCAAGCAATGATTTCTGTCAGTAACGTCACCGTTTCCTTCGGGAGCTACAATCTTCTTGACTGCGTGAGCTTTCATATAAGCGACGGGGACAAGATAGGCCTTGTGGGCAAAAACGGGGCGGGGAAGAGCACCCTTATGAAACTAATCATAGGGGAGGAAGCCCCCACTTCCGGAAGCATAGAGAAGCCTTCCGGGGTAAGGATAGGCTACCTTCCCCAGATAATGCAGCACCATAAGGGAAAGTCTGTGATTGAGGAAGTTATGACGGTGTTCGACCACCTTAAGGAGATGGAAGAGGAGCTTGAGAAGCTTACGGCCGAACTTGGGGAGAGGACGGACTATGAGTCGGAGGAGTATTCGGCCCTCATTGCACGCCTTAACGAGCTCAACGACCGCCTGGCGCTGGAAACAGGGGAGTCCCCTCTGGTACAGGCGAAGAAGGTGCTCTTCGGCCTTGGGTTCAAGGAAGAGGAGCTGGAACGCCTCACAGAGACTTTCAGCCAGGGGTGGAACATGCGCATTGAGCTAGCCAAGATCCTGCTTTCAAAGCCGGACGTCCTTCTTCTGGACGAGCCCACCAACCACCTTGACATTGAATCCATTGAGTGGTTCGAGGACTACCTTAAAAGCTTCCGCGGCTCCCTAATGATGGTTTCCCATGACCGCAAGTTCCTGGACAATGTAACTACGCGCACCGTGGAGATACTCCTTGGGCATATTCACGACTATAAAGTGCCTTACAGCCAGTATGTTGTCCTTCGGCAGGAAAGGCTGGCCCAACAGACGGCCGCCTACGAGAACCAGCAGAGGATGATAGAAAAGACGGAGGATTTCATAAACCGTTTCCGCTATAAGCCCACCAAGAGCAATCAGGTGCAGTCCCGCATAAAAGCCCTTGAGAAGCTGGACAGGATAGAGATAGACGAAACCGAGAATACAACCCTGAGGCTTAAGTTTCCGCCGGCGCAGCGCTCCGGAGACGTTGTGTTCAAGGCCTCCGACATTACCGTAGGCTATCCCGGCAAGGTGGTTTTCCGCCACGCCGACATTGAGATAAAAAGAGGGGAGAAGGTTGCCCTCATAGGCCGAAACGGAGAGGGAAAGACCACCCTCATGAGGGTAATAATGAAGGAGCTCTTCCCCCTTGAAGGCGAGGCCCGCGTGGGACATGGCGTGAGCATAGGTTATTACGCCCAGAATCAGGAGGATATACTGGATCCCAAGGAGACTGTTTTCGGCACCCTTGACCGAATTGCCGTTGGAGACATAAGGACCAAGCTCAGGGATATCCTGGGGGCGTTTCTTTTTAAGGGAGAGGACATAGACAAGAGGGTGTCCGTACTAAGCGGCGGGGAGAGAGCCAGGCTTGGAATGGCCAAGCTTATGCTGTCGCCCTACAACGTCCTGGCACTGGACGAACCCACCAACCATATGGATATCAGGTCCAAAGATGTCCTGAAGCAGGCGCTAAAATCTTTTGACGGTACGCTTATTGTTGTGTCCCATGACCGTGATTTCCTGGACGGGCTGGTGGACAAACTCTACGAATTCCGTGACGGAAAGGTCACCGAGCATTTGGGAACGGTTGCCGAATTCCTGCAAAAACGGAGACTGGAGAGCCTCCAGGAGCTGGAAAGGCATATTCCGCAAAAGGCTCAGGCGCCTGAGGTTCAGAAGGAGGGAAGTGCGGAATTCAGGAAGATGAAGGCCTTCTCCAAAGAGGAAAAGAAGCTTAAGAACCGGATAGATTACCTGGAGAAACAAATTTCGGCACACGAAGAAAAGATGGCCGAAATAGAGAAAATCCTTGCAAATCCGGGAAATAATGACGATATTTTGGAGCTAACAAGGGATTACCTTGAGCATAAGCGTACAATGGAAGAGGAGACCCAGGAATGGACCACGCTTATGGAACAGATGGAAAACCTGTAATTTTATAGAATATGAAAGCGCTGATTAACAAAATCTTGTTTCTTGTTACCGCAAGTGTCGCTTTAGTATTTGCGGCGCCTTTTGCCGCCTATGCCCAGTACACATCCCAGCTGGAAGAGAAGGCTATTCCGGTAGGGGATTTCACCGGCATTGAAGTCACCGACGATTTTGAGATTACCCTTACAAGCGGTCCTTGCCAGGCCAAGGTTACGCTGGACAAGATGCTGTCTCCTTATGTCCAGGTATATGTCCGCGGCAAGGTGCTTCACATTGAATACGACTCCAAATCCGTTCCCAAGGACGTCAGAAAGCTATACAAAGGCAGGAATGCCCCCAAGCCCGTTTTCAGGGCCAATGTCTCTCTCCCGGAACTCCAGTCTGTGGTTCTTGGCGGGAATGCCACGCTAAACTGCGCCGATGTCATGGAAAGCAAGCTCTCTACGGACATCGAAGTCCTGGACAAGGCCCAGCTCAAGAACCTTAACGTGAAGGCTGGTTCGGCTAGTGTAAGCCTCAGGAAGTCGGCCCAGGCTGCCATTTCCGTGGATGCCGTGAACAAGGCCGAATTCAAGACCGAGGGCAACTCCAACCTCAAGGTCACGGTGAAGGCACATGACTTTGTCTCCAGTTCCGCAGGTTCTTCGGAGGTTGCCGCTACAGTTACCGCCGAAAATGCAACTGTCTCCAGTGCAGGTAGTTCCAAGGGCGCAGTCTCCTTCACCGGTGAAAAGGCCGTGATTTCCCTTACCGGCACCTCGCAGCTAAATCTTTCCGGCAAGGGAAAGGTCCTTTCCGTAAATGGGGAAAAGTCATCTGACCTTGAAGCCGCATCTTTCGACACCAAGGCCGCCGATGTTTCCCTGAGCGGCTCCGTCAAGGCCAACATTACGGTTTCAGAAGTCCTTGATGCCACCCTCACCGGCGGCAGCGCGCTTTACTACACCGGAAATCCGGTATTCAAGATTGGAAAAATAGTCAAGTCAACCCTTGCCCCTTACGGCTCTTCAAACAAATAGAATGATATACGACTCCCATATGGATACCCCTTCCCAGCTGCTTCGGCTGAGGAATGTGGAAACAGACAACAAATACGGCCACGTAGACTTCCCCAAACTTAAGAGAGGGGGAGTGGACGGGGCCTTTTTCGCTCTTTATACGCCCCCACAGATGGCTCCGGACGCCGCCACGCGCTATGCCCTGGAGATGCTGAGCGCAACCTACGACATCGCAGACCGCAACCCGGACATCGCTGCAATCACTTTTTCTCCCGCAGAAGCAGCCAAAAACCGTGAAGACGGCATCATCTCGCTGTTTATCGGCATGGAAAACGGCTCTCCAATCCAGGAAAACCTGTCCCTCCTCCGGACTTTCTACAGGCTGGGCGTGAGTTATGTCACCCTTACCCATAACGGAGACAATGCAATAGCGGACGCCGCGTCTGAAGGGAAAAAGTGGAACGGGCTCAGCCCCTTCGGCCGGGAAGTTGTGAAAGAAATGAACAAGCTTGGGATGATGATAGACCTCTCCCACGCCTCCGACAAGACTTTCTGGGACTGCATGGAGTTTTCCAAGGCTCCCATCATCGCTTCCCATTCTTGCTGCCGCAGTCTCTGTGGCCACAGGCGTAACCTCACGGACGATATGCTCAAAGCGCTGGGGGAGAAAGACGGATATGTTGGAATCAATTTCTATCCCGCTTTCATAAGCAGCCGCTTTGGAGAGGACCCCGCAGAGGCCGCCCTTCTTGACAAGGCCGAAGCCGTGGACCAGTATTGGAGGAAATGCCCATCAGACCCTGAGCGCACGGAGGCCTGGCACAAGATGCAGGATTCCCTCCTTGAAATCTGGCGTCCGGGCGTTAGCGAGGTAGTGGATCACATAGACTATGCGGTGAAGCTTGCAGGCATAGACCACGTTGGACTCGGCTCCGATTTCGATGGAATCTGCGTTGGTCCCAAGGGCCTGGAAGACGTGTCCAAGATAGGTGCCGTAGCCGCCGAAATGAGCCGCAGAGGGTACTCAAAAACCCAGGTCGACAAGGTTTGCGGGCAAAACCTCATGGATGTATGGCAAAGGATTATAAACTGCTCTGAATTAGAGCGTTAGGTGTAAAAGTAACAAAAGAGTTAGTTAATCTAACTCTTTTGTTACTTTTGTTATGTATCAGCATTATAGCTGATTTTCTATGTAAAGCCTCAGGAAGTTGAGTGCAGAGGCCGCGAAACGCTCTATGTTGCGTGCGCGGTCGTTTTTATATAGGTATGTCACGGTGCGTGTACCCCTAGGTCCGCTCACTCCAATCCATACTGTTCCGCCAGGATTCTTCCCGTCTCCGTCTTTGTCGGCGAGGCCTGTGGTGGCAACGGAATATGTGCTTCCGGTAAGGCGGCGGACACCTTCGGCCATGGCGGCTGCAACCTCCGAACTTACCACCCCGTTTTCTTCAATTACGCTTGCCGGAACTCCCAGCACTTTCTCCTTTACGGAGATTGCGTAGGAGGTGACGGAGCCAAGGAAGTAGGCCGAGGATCCGGAGACGGAAGTGAAGAGGTGGGCGATTTCTCCTCCGGTGCAGGATTCGGCACACGAGACTGTTTCCCCGCGCTCTTTGAGAAGCTTCCCTACGGAAGCCTCCAGGGTGCTGTCTTCCCCTGCATATACCAGCGGGCCGATTATGCCCTTGAGTTCTTCCATTTTGGCCTCCAGGCGCCTTTCCTGGGCCTCTTTTTCCCCTCCGTAGGCCGACAGCCTGAGCCTTATTCCCGTGAGGGTGTTGGGGAGGTATGCAAGGTGCATGTCTGGAGGAAGGGCGTCTTCCCAGAAGGCAATTTTCTCTGAAAGGGCGGATTCGGCAATTCCGTACACCATTATATTACGGTGAACGATGCTCTCCGGCTTGAAATGGGCCAGAATGTCCCCTAAAACGGCCGGAATTGCACCCACGGCTTCGTGGGGTACTCCGGGAAGGGCATACAGTGAAGCCTTGCCTAAAAGGCCACGGAATACCATTATGGGGGCAGTCCCAAGCTTGTTTACAATGACTTCGGCCTTTTCCGGCACCTGGGCCTGGGCAAGGTTGATGGGAAGAACGTCCAAGCCCCTGCCTTTCAGGATTTTATGCACCATTTCAAGCTGGCCGGGATCCTCCTTGTAGCCCTTGCTTCCGGAAAATTCGGCAAGGACAGCCTTAGTGATATCGTCTTTGGTGGGCCCCAGGCCTCCTGTGGTTATTACAATGTCCGAGGAAGATAGTTCCCGCTTCAGGGCCCCCTCAATTGCATCCCTGGAGTCCCCGACTGAAACCATGCTGTTTACATGGATGCCGGCTTCTTCCAGGGCGGTTGCTATATGGGCCGAATTTGTGTCAGTTACCTGGCCGATGAGGATTTCATCGCCGATTGTACATATACTTGCGGTAAGCATTATGGATAGTTGTTATTTACTTAGGGATTGAAGGATTTTCAGGCGCTGGATGTGCCCAAGAGAGGTTTCAACGGGGATTCCGCGGCTGCAGTAGTCCTGGATTTCCTCCGGGGAATCCGAGCTTAGGACAGAGGGCAAACGCCCCTGCGTGACGCTCTGGATGTATTCGAACCTTTTTGTGCCGTGGATTACCACGCCATCAATGCCGGAAAGACGGCAGTAGTCTACAAGGGGAGCAATTTCGTCAAGGGTAAGGCCGTCTGTGATGCGTACCAAAATGCGCGTATAGCGCTCGTAGCACAGCCTAAGGCTCAGGATTTCGTCCAGAAGAACCCTTATGTCGGCTATTTCCGGGGTGCCGTCTTCCCAGCCTGTGTCAATTATGAGGAAATCCACAAAGTCGTAGAGGAGCGCAAAGGAGCGCTGGATGTCTCTCTTGAGATTTACCGCCAGAATTGTCTCCTTTCTCAGGGACTGCAGCTGGGTTATCCATTCAAGTGTTTCCTCTTTAGGGGGAGTGAGGGTTAGAAAACCGGGTGCAGGCCGACTTATCCTATATGATTTAGAGCTGTTTACGCCTTCATAAGCACCTATTGGGTTCTCAAGCATAACGCCTGAGAATTCAATTTTGGGGACTTTGTCCAGTTTTTTTCTGAAAAACAGCATCCTTAAAGAATCTACGGTTTGCAGATACAAAAATAATAAATTATTCGTCAGGATGGAACTCTTCAAAGGTGTTGTCAGAGTAAAACACCAGGATTCGCTGTACTTTCCGGCCGGAATTTGCCGTTTTCTGAGGGAAAAGATCCATCATAATGCCGTCCTCAGTGCCTTCAGAGGGCTGTTCCTTATACATTTTGCCCCTTCCGGTGAGCAGCCATTCCAGGTTAAGGGAGGGGTAATGGAGCATCAGGCTCTCAAGGAAGTCGTAGCCGGGCTTGTTGCGCCCGGACAAAATATGGGACACGGAACCGCGCGCAACGGAAAGGGTGTCGGCGAACTGGGTTTGCGTGATATTTTGGGCCTGCAAAAACTGCAAAAGTCTGCGATTCATATTTCTAAAATTGTCTTTCACAAATATACACAAGTTTTGTAAATATTCCAAAACGTTTTTGTTGCATGGTGAATTCAGGAAAGTAGGGAAGTGAGGGCTAAAATACCTATAATTAAATTTATATGATTACATATAAATGACTGATTATTTGCATTGTATGTAGTACGATTATTGTCAAATTATAGACTGTTCCCATATTTTCTCCTGAGGGGGCATTGTTCTATTGAAGTTTAATTATATATAAATGATATAAAACACTGATTTTCCGTGAAGTATAATGATAGTAAACTTTACCGTGGAACATTTTTGCAAAAAAGTATCAGTTTTTATTTTACAGATTTGAAAAGTATCAGTGCGTTTACAAAACTGAATGAAAAACAGCTGCAATCAATTTCAGTTTTGTAAAACCCCAACTTTGGAAAAACATGTTTTCTGCTGGGATTTCGGAAATTCTGATTAATAGTGTAACTTTGCCCCGAAAAACGAATTCTCAATGATACCTGAAATTCATATAGAAGATTACAATTATGGCCTGGACAACTCCAGGATAGCGAAATACCCCCTTGCAGAGCGCGATGCATCCAAACTTTTGCATTACAAAAACGGCGAAGTCTCCCACACCGTGTTCCGCAACCTGCCGGATCTTCTGCCCGCAGGCGCAATGATGGTGTTCAACGAGACCAAAGTTGTCCCCGCCCGCCTTCATTTCAGACGCGAAAGCGGTGCACACATTGAAATATTCTGCCTGGAGCCAGTAAGTCCGGTAGAATACAACCTTGCATTCGCCTCTACCGCGGAATGTACCTGGAAATGCGTGATTGGCAATGCAAAAAAGTGGAAGGAGGACATCCTGAGGCTGTACAATCCGGACAACAATCCGCTAATTGAGGCAATGGACCTCAGGGCCGAACTTATGGGCCGTGACGGGCAAACCGGACAGGTGAAGTTTACCTGGAAGGATGAAAGGCCTTTCTCAGCGGTCCTGGAACTTGCCGGGACCGTGCCCATTCCGCCGTATCTCAACAGGGAATCCGAGGCTATTGATACGCAGCGTTACCAGACCCTTTATGCGCGCATAAGGGGCTCTGTGGCTGCCCCTACGGCCGGGTTGCATTTTACCGACAACGTGCTTGAGGCCATAAGTGCAAAAGGGATTGACATTGAAAAGGTATGCCTCCATGTTGGAGCCGGGACCTTCCTTCCCGTAAAAAGTTCCCTTGTGAGCGAGCACCCCATGCACCGTGAACCATTTGCGGTGTCAAGGGAGCTTCTTGAAAAGCTTAGGGACAAAAATGCGCCGCTGGTAGCTGTAGGGACCACGTCGGTTCGCACTCTTGAATCCCTATATTATGTAGGTGTAAGCTGCATTGAAGAAGGCGCCCCGCGGGATGTGGACCAGTGGGCTCCGTACACCAGGGAATACACATATTCCACCAGTGAGGCCCTTCAGGCAATCATAGACTGGTTGGACAAGGAAGGACTCAGTGAGATCAGCGTCGGAACGCGCATAATCATAGTCCCGGGCTTCAAGTTCCGCCTTGTGGATCTTCTGGTCACAAATTTCCATCAGCCTGAAAGCACCCTCATCCTCCTTGTTTCGGCCTTTGTAAACGGTGACTGGAGAACTATTTACCGCTACGCCCTGGAAAACGGATTCCGCTTCCTTTCTTACGGAGACTCATCACTTCTTGAAAAGGCCTAGGGAAATCCAAAAAAAAGGCTTACTTTTGCACAGAAGAAGTAGACATTTGCGTTATGAGTATGGATCTCACAGAATACATGGATATTGCTCCCTTCAACGACGAAGAGGCATCGGCCGCCCTTACGCGGCTTTCGGTTCATCCAAACACAAAGTGGATATCCAAAAAGATATTCCCAAATGAGCCCGATACCCTTCTGGGAGACATTCTGAGAAGCATTCACACCGTGGATGAATTCCAGCACGTGGTTATGTCAAAGGCCATCCAGTGGGTCATTGACAGCTCCGTAAATGAGTTCACCTATGAGGGCCTTGAGAACCTTACCTCCATTGAGGGCAAGTATCTTGCAATGTCCAACCACCGTGACATTATCCTGGACCCTGCCTTCCTGCAGCTCATCCTCATCAAGAACAACCTCCCGGAAACCCAGATTTGCGTAGGGGACAATCTCCTCAAGCATAAGAGCGTGGAGCTTCTCATACGCTCCAACCGCATGATAAAGGTAATCCGCGGGATTTCGGCCCGTGAACTGTATCTTTCTTCACAACTTCTTTCAAAGTACATCCGCGAGGTTATTACCTCCGGCACCAGTTCCGTCTGGATTGCCCAGCGCCAGGGCCGCACCAAGGACGGCCTGGACACCACGGAGCAGGGCCTCCTGAAGATGCTCGACATGAGCGGCGGGGAAGACTTCGTGAAGAATTTCCGTGAGCTCAACATCATTCCAATAAGCATCTCCTACCAGTACGATTCCTGCGATATCCTCAAAGCCCGGGAGCTTCTCATTTCCCGCACGCAGAAATATGTAAAGGGAGAAACCGAAGATCTCCAGAGCATCATCCAGGGCATAGTCCAGAAAAAGGGGAACGTTCACATTAAGTTTGACAAGCCCCTTTCAGAGGCCGAAATCCATGAGGCTTCCCTCTGCGACAAAAACGACCGCTACCAGTACCTACGCCACATCCTGGACCGCCGTATCATAGAAGGATACAAGCTCTGGAACACCAATTACATGGCTTATGACATTGTAAACGGCGGCTCCAAATACGCATCGGAATACACAGCAGAGGACATGACGGCATTCAAGGCCTACATCGAGACCCTTCTTGGGCAGGTGGAGCCCACCCTGGACAAGGATGAACTGCGGGATATCCTTCTGCACATCTACAGCAATCCCGTATTGTCAAAGGAAAATCTCCTCTAGAGATTCATGATGAGCCAGGCCATGTAGCCTGCCCACAGAATAAGGAACAGCACACCGTCCAGGCGGTCCAGGCTGTTCTTTTTGCCTACAAAGCAGCTTGTGAGAAGCACAAGGGCGCTGGCCAAGAGTATCCCAAGGTCCACGTATGAAATATCGGCAAAACTAAGGGGACTGATAATGGCCGATCCTCCAAGGATGAGGAGCACGTTGAAGATATTGGAGCCGATTATGTTGCCAAGTGCAAGCTGACCCTTTTTCTTGACAGCCGCGGCTATGCAGGTGGCGAGTTCCGGCATGGAGGTGCCTCCTGCAAGGATTGTGATGGCAATGAATTTGTCCGATACGCCGAAGGAATGGGCGATGTTGACGGCGGAATTCACAAAGAGCCGGCCGCCGAACACAAGCGCTGCCAGGCCGCCCACTATATAGATAACGGCAAGCCAGATGGCGGTTTTCTTTGCGTCCTGGGCGGAATCTGATTCAGGTTTCGAGGAGGTGAAACTATACCACATGTACGCTATGAAAAGCGCAAGGAGTATGCCGCCGTCAATCCTTGAAAGACCGTCCGTTCCAATGCCGAAGATGGTGTGCTCAAGGCCCAGAAGCACTAGAACAACCACCGTGAAAATGTTCATGGGGATGTCCCTCTTGCGGTTTTCCGGGGTTATTGTCATGGGGAGGATAAGGGCTGTGACGCCAAGGATGAGGAGGGTGTTGAAGATATTTGATCCCACCACGTTTCCGATGGCAATGTCCGCGTTCCCTTGCGCTGCGCCAATGAACGAGACCACCATTTCCGGGGCCGATGTGCCCATACCGACTATTGTAAGGCCTATTATAAACTCACTGAGGCCGGCTTTGCGTGCCACGGCCGATGCTCCTTCCACAAGGTAGTCGGCGCCAAAAACCACAAGTGCGAGGCCGACAAGAAACAATAAAATCTGAACCAACATGTCTTCTGACTGAAATTGAACGCAAAATTAGCAATTTTCTCACATAATTGCTATATTTGTTTGTCTATGAGACTTCAAAAACTCATACTGGCAGCCGTAATCGTGTGTTCGGCCCTGTCTTGTGACCCTAAGCCGCAGGATCGGCCCATACCCACGCCGCCCACTCCCGTAGAGCCCGAAGACCCTGATCCAATAACCATGATAACCATTCCAGGCGTATATGGCGTTGAAGGCGGGGATATCATTTTTGATTACTCCAAGGACCAGTTGAGCGTGGTGGAATACGACACTGGCTACTCCTACAGGCTCCTGAGCCCCGAAACCGTTACGGTTGTAAGCGTATCCGGTCTCCCGTGGGAACTCACCACCGGACAGTCCGTATCATTCCTGTACAGGGTCCAGAAACACGGCCACAGCACCGTAAGCAAGCGATATCAGATGCAGGTGATGCAGGTTAAAGACGGTAAGGCCTGGCTCAAACAAGACGACAAAACCTTCATCGTACTTGCCCTATGAGCCTTTCCGCCCTCATACTCAGTGCGCTTCTTTCGGCCACGGTCCCTGCGCTGGACACCCTCAGGATACCCTGCATCCTGGTGGAGTTCACGGACATAAAGTTTGAGGACGAGGAAGTTACAGGCTATTTTGACTCTCTTCTAAATGCCGAAGGTTATTCGGAAGGGATGGCAACGGGGTCTGTGCGGGATTATTTCCGGGACAATTCCCTTGGCGCATTCACTCCCGTTTTTGACGTTTTCGGCCCGGTTACCCTCACAAAATACCGCGCATACTATGGCCGTGACGTAATTGAGGACGGAGTCAGGGCCGATGCTGCCGCCGACAGGGCGCTTGCCGAAGCCTGCACCCAATTGGATCCGGATGTGGATTTCTCCGTTTACGACAGAGACTCGGATGGCGTCCTTGACCTTGTAATGTACATTTACGCCGGCCACGACCAGTCTCAGGGAGGCCCTCAGGACGCTATATGGGCCCACCACTGGAGCATGTCGGAGTCCACATCCCCGGACCTTAAAAACGTGGTCCTGGATGGTCTCAGGCTGGATTCTTATTTCTGTTCGGCACAGCTTAGGGGCAAGGACGGCCGGGCCCCCGCCGGAATTGGAATCATCTCCCATGAATTCGGCCATTCCCTTGGCCTGCCGGATTTCTACGACCAGGTGGCAGCGGACGGAAAGCCTTCCCGTGACGTTGGCGGGTTTGCCCTCATGTGCTATGGCGCAAACAATAATTTCGGGTTCACTCCGCCTTATTTTACGGCCGAAGAAAGGATAATCCTTGGCTGGATGGAGAGGGAAAGCCTTTTGGAACTTCAGCCCGGAAGGCAGGTTCTTTCGGCCATAAAGAACAATATGGCGTATGTGATTCCCACCCTTACGGAAGGGGAGTGCTTCATTTTGGAATACCGTGATTCCAAGGGATGGGACGCACCGCTTCCGGAAGGCCTTGTGGTGTATCACCTGGACCGCTCGGAGGCTTTTTCATGGCGCTGGGACGCCTGGAAAACTCCCGGGGAGGGCATCAACGACAACCCTCAGCACCCCTGCTACTACATTGTGCCGTCGTATTCCGGCAACAAGGATGCAGGCAATATGGTTTTTCCCGGAGTTTCCGGGGCACTTTCCCTTGAGCCTGTGGATTGGAGCGGGAACCCTGCGCCTTGCCAGCTTACAAACATTGAGCTTACCCCGGATGGTGTTTCCCTGTATGCCCAGTTTGACTGCGGGCCCAATGTAAACGGCTATGTAAGAAATATTTACGGAGGCCCTATAGAGGGCGCTACGCTTGTGCTGGATGAGGGGGAGGAGGTGCTCTCGGAGCCTGACGGCCACTACTTCATCCCTGTGGAGGAAGGAAAGACTGGGCCTATGAATCTTATGGTTTCGGCCCCAGGGTACCGCAGTTTTGTCACCGGAGTTTCGCTTGGCAATTCCCGCGTAATCTCCGTGCCTGTTACCTTGAGGCGTGAAAGCGAGGGCGAGGGCGTGACGCTTTCAAAATATGACAGCAAAGGCACTCAGGGCTACTACAACAAACCCGGGATAGGCGCCGTGCGCTTTACCCCGGAGGACCTTGCCCCTTACGCCGGCAGCGTTCTAAGGGAGATTGTCTTCTATCCCTACCTTCTTCCGTCTTTCACCGGACAGATTTACGTGACGGTGGACATCGGCCCCCGCCGCGTACTCACTAAACTGGTGGAAATGCCCTCATACGGGGTTTATTTCCGTAATTCGGTGGATGTCTCGGAGGAAGGGATAGTGATTCCGGAAGGCGAGTATGTCTATATCGGGTACGGCAGCCCGGATACCGGCTCAGAGGCCTTCTTCCTTGGAACGGTATATCCGGGAGACAAGAAAAACAGCTATTACTCTCCCTTCAGCCTCACAGCGTCTTCCTGGAAGCAGATGTATGTGGAAAGAGCCGACATCATGATGAATCTCATGCTTGAAGCCAAGGCCGAAGAACAGATGGGGGCCCAGGACCTCTCTTCTCTTGGATACACCTACATTGCCCCCGGAAGCGGCGCATGGCTTCCCGGAGAAACTTTTGCGCTGGAACTTGTAAGGCCTGAGAATGCCCCCAAAGTCCAGGTAAGCTGGATTTTCGATGGAGAGCCTGTAAAGGGAAGCGTGGTAACACTTGAGAGCGGCTACCATGTGCTGGAGGCCGTCCTGGAATACGAGTCCGGAGTTACGGAACGCGTGAGGAAAGAATTCAGTATCAGATAAGTTCCAGAGCCACCACGTTCTCCACGTGCATGGTGTGGGGGAACATGTCCACGGGCTGCACCGCCGTAATCCTGTATTTTGAGCACAGGATGGCAAGGTCCCTTGCCTGGGAAGCGGGGTTGCAACTGACGTAAACCATTCGTCCTGGAGCGGCGTCCAGGATTACCTTTGCTACGTCCGGGTGAATCCCCGCGCGTGGAGGGTCCAGGATTATGACATCCGGCCTGCCGTGCTCCTTTATAAACGCCTCATTCAGAACATCTTTCATGTCTCCGGCAAAGAAGGAGCAGTTGGTGATGCCGTTACGCCTTGCATTGTCCTTGGCGTCTTCTATGGCCTCCGGAACATACTCAATGCCAACCACTTTGCGTGCCTTTCCGCTTACAAACTGGGCAATGGTGCCGGTGCCTGTATAGAGGTCGTATACAACCTCATTGCCGGTGAGCGCTGCAAAATCCCTGGCAACGCTGTACAGCCTGTACGCCTGCTCCGAGTTTGTCTGGTAAAAGGATTTGGGGCCGATTTTGAAGCTGAGCCCTTCCATTGACTCGTAGATTGCGTCTTGTCCCTTGTAAAGGACAGGGGAGAGGTCCTGGATGGAGTCGTTTAGTTTCTCGTTGACTACATACCAGAGGCTGGTGATTTCCGGAAAACGGGCGCTGAGGGCATCCAGAAGCGCTTTTATGTCTTCCATCCTGGGCTGGGCGAAGCACATTATAAGCATTATGTCTCCGTTTCCGTTGCTCCTTACAAACATATTGCGGAAAAAGCCCCTGTTTTCCCTTATGTTATAGAACTCGTAGCCATGCTCCAGGCAGAACTGCTTCACAAACAGCCTTATGGCGTTTGAAGGCTCTTTCTGGAGGTGGCAGTCCTTGATGTCCAGCACTTTGTCAAAGAATTTGGATACATGGAAGCCAAGCCCCACGCGCTCTGCCGGAGAAAGGGCGTCAGGATCTTCTCCATTTAGTATCCAGCGAGAAGCTGATGCGCTGAATTCCAACTTGTTACGGTAATATTCCGTTTCTGGAGAGGGGAGTGTAGGCCGAATTTCCGGCACTTCCAGATGCCCTATGCGCACAAGCTGGTCTTCAACCTGCTGCCTTTTTGCGGCAAGTTGCATTGCATACGGAAGCGGCTGCCACCTGCATCCTCCACAAACGCCAAAATGAGGGCAAAACGGTTCCAGACGGTGCTCCGAGGGCTTTACAATGCGTTTTATCCAGCCCTCCATGTAGTTTTTCTTCTTTTTGAACACCTGGATGTCCACAACATCTCCGGGAACTGCAAAGTCCACGAAAACCACCATGCCGTCCACGTGTGCCAGGGCTTTGCCTTCGGCCGCAACGGCTTCTATTTTCACATTCTCAAGGAGAAGGTCTATTCTTTTTCGAGTCATGGTGCAAATTTACGATAATTTTGGGAGGGGAGAAATTTATTTACACAACTTAACATAATATAAATTGTGTAACTTCGCGTATAATGCTGGCTTCGCCAGGTTTCGACGCTCGTTAGCACAATTTGGAACTCCGATCATAGCGATGCTTCGCCCAGGTTTTGACGCTCGTTAGCACAATTTGGAACTCCGATCATAGCGATGCTTCGCCAGGTTTCGACGTTCGTTAGCACAATTTAATTGATTTGAACCTTAATATTTAGAAAAAAAGGTTATATTTGCTTTTTGTAAGGTATTGATATTTTTGTTTAACAAATCTGCATCATTATGAAAACAAGAATGATTGTCGGGATTGTTGCCGTTGCCCTAGCGCTTCCGGCCTTTTTGGTTGGTTGTGTTCCGGACAAAAGATACAATCTAGAAGACATGGACTCAGAGATCACCATTCTTAAAGGTGTCACTATGCCCCTGCCAAACCTCCAGGAAATCACTCTCGGAAACCTCATCGAGATTGACCCTTCCGGAGAAGTGTTCAAAATCAATTCCAACGGAGAGTACATGCTCTCATTCAAGATGGAGCCCACTAAAATAGATGGTTTCTCAATTGCCTCAAATGCTATTTCCCTCAGCGTCAGCGGAGAAGACTCCACTCCGCAGAAAATTGGTGAATACACCAGCATTCCGGCAAATACTCCTTTGGACTACGACCCCGAAGACAAAGCGGCCGTGGAAGCATACCTTTCCACAATTGGGTATAGCGCCGACATGGACCAGCTCCAAAAGGAAGATTTCCTGACGCAAACCATTGACTATTCATTTGATGTGGATTTCTCCATCTCGGATTTTCCCAAGGAGATTTCGGCCGTCAAGAGCGCGGTTCTTGCAGGTTCAATCAGCCTTAACATAGTTCCTTCCGGCCTTCCTTTCTCCAAGATTCTTCTCAGGGCTGGCTCCAAGATTGTGTTTCCGGATTTCATGCGCCTTTCTTCTTGCAGCAATGCCGCTTTTACCGTGCAGGAAAACGGCTATACCCTGCTTGCAGGCTCGGACGTGGTAATTCCCATGAACACAGGCCTTTCGCTTGAAGTCGCCCTCTCCGGCCTGGATTTCGGCACGGACGGCAAGGCTGCTTCGGCCGGAAAGCTTGCACTGGCAAGCCAGGTCAAGATTGAAAACGGAAAAATCACCCTGGATCCCCTGGATTTCACAGGTTCCACAAAGGTGGTGAATTACCCCAAGAACCCTTCTACGGCACCCACCGTCCTTGACGGTTCCCTTACCGTAGTTGAGTCCGACACCCCCGTCACGGACTTCAAGATTGGCTATTCCTATACCGCCGGCATCACTTCCGTTAGCTCCGTGGTTCTCAAGCTCAGTGAATCCGCCGCTCCTTCCTTTGACAAAGAATATGGCTTTGACATTACCGGTCTTCCGGACATACTCTCCGGCGCTGATGTAGACATAGAACTTGCCGAAATCCAGCTTGGAATGGCCGTAAACAGCTCTTTCCCTGTGGATTTCAACCTTAAAGGAAATATCCTTTCCCTCCGTAGCGGTGCATCCGAGCCTCTTCACAAGTACGAAATCGGCCCTCTTGCATTCAAGGGCAACGCAAAAACCTCCTACAGCCTTGGAGAAAAGCCCGACGGAGAATCCGGAGGCGTTGTCTATAAGCACGTTGAAGGCCTTGGAAAGATCCTGAGTCCCCTTCCGGACCGCGTGGAGGCATCCGGATTCAGCGTCACCTTCCCCAATGACTGGACCACCATCGCCACTGGGCAGAACTACGGCGCAGAACTGGAAGTTTCCCTTGACGCTCCCCTCTCGTTCACGGCCAAAACCGCCCTTTCGCTTGGCATAGACCTTAACACGGAGCTTAATCTCACCAACCTTGGCAAAAATCTTCCCAAGGTGAAGGCCGAACTTGAGTTCACCGCCCTCAACACCGTTCCGCTGAGTTTCGGAGTGGAAGCCAGCGCCTACGATGAAAACAATGCCCGCATCGAGACCATCACCTCTTCCGTAGACGGATTTATCGAGGCCGGTACGCTTGAAGCCCCTAAATCCAGCAAGATTGTGGTTACCCTGGACCTTGACACCAGCCATATCATCAACAGGATCAGGCTTGGACTTGGCGCCTCTTCAAATGAGGCCGTGGCCGGTACCCGCCTGAATAGCAACCAGGGACTTACCCTTTCCGGTCTTTCCCTCACTCTCCCCAACGGTATCACCGCCGACATCAAGAGCCTTACCACCAATAAAAACCAGTAAGATACACCGCTATGAAAACCGTAAAAAGCATATTCACAGCCTCTTTGGCACTGCTGCTTCTAAGTCTTGGTTCCGTTAAGGCCCAGGATTACCAGACCGGCTATTTCCTTGGCGGTTACCAGTACGGATATCGCCTCAATCCCGCTTTCCAAAGCGAGCACAGCCATGCCGCAATCTTCTTCGGCCAAACCGGAATGTCCGCCAACTCCAATATCGGCATTGACAACTTCCTGTTTGTGAAGGACGGCAAAACCTGCCTTTTCCTCAACGACAAAGTGTCCTCCAGCGAGTTCCTTGGCGGACTCAACAAGTCCCAGAACAATATTTCAGCCAACCTCAACATCAACCTTCTCAGCGCAGGTTTCTGGGTAGACCGCAACTTCTTCAACATTGACCTTGGGGTAAAGAGCATGACTAGCGTCACTCTCCCCTACGATCTTTTCCGCTTCCTCAAGGACGGTACCACCAGCGGCAACACTTTCAATCTGGGTGGCACCGGCGTCCGTTCAAAGAATTATCTGGAACTTGCTCTTGGATGGTCCCACAACTGGAACAATTTCATCAGCGGCGGCGCACGTCTCAAACTCCTTGCAGGTCTGGCAGAGGCTCAGGCCTACATGACAAAGATGAACCTCACGCTGGAAAAAGACAAGTGGACCATCGATGCCCAAGGTGCCCTGGACGCCTCTTCTCCTGCATTCAGCGTTGGAGTAGACGATTCCGGCTACTATGATTATAACAAAATAGGCTTCAACGTTGGCAAGATGGGTCCTGCAGGCTTCGGCTCTGCAGTGGATCTTGGCGTGAGTGTCAATATTCTCCCCTGGATTACGGCTTCACTTGCCGTTCTGGACCTTGGCTTCATGGTCTGGAACCGTGAGTATTCCGGCACAACCCCTGAGGCCGCATATACCTACGAGCCCGCCGCAGGTGCGTCGATAAATGTGCTCGGAGGAGACGACGGCAGCACTGCCCTTAACCAGGAAATTGATAAAATGGTGAAGGCCTTGGAGAATATCTACAAGTTCAAGCCCTCTGACAAACCCGGTTCCAAGGCCGAAATGCTCCCATTCCGCATGAACGTCGGCGCCGAAGTCCGCCTTCCCTGGTACGACCGCCTGTCACTTGGCCTTCTGTACAGCATGCGCGCAGGTCAGGGCTTCAACTGGGGCGAGGGCCGTGTTTCCCTCAACATCTCCCCTCTTGACTGGCTGAGCCTTTCCGGAAGTACCGCATTCAACAACTTCTTCCGCTCATTTGGTTTCGGCCTAAACCTGCATCCAGGAGTTATCAACCTCTTTGTGGGCGCAGACATGATTCCCGCAACTGTAATTCCCATCAGTGATTTCTCCGCTTCCCTCAAGAACATCCCCCAGATGCTTGGCATTCCTGCTTCGGACATGAACTTCAACATGTACATGGGTCTTACAATTACAATAGGAAAACGTAAAGTCGATTATCGTAAAAACATTATAAACAACTGAGCCATACTCAGTTAAACCAATTACTAAAACCTACATCCTACATAATGTCTGTATCAATCAAGACAGTTTCATCCAAAAAGGACCTTAAAGCCTTTGTAAAGTTCCCCCTGGAGCTTTACAAAGGTTGTCCTTATTATGTTCCGGGGCTTTTCATGGACGAAATGGCCAGCCTGGACCCCGCTAAGAATCCAATGTCCAAATACGCCAAATTCCGGCTTTTCCTGGCATACCGTGACGGAAAGGTGGTTGGGCGCGTGGCTGCAATCATCAACGAGATTGCAAACAAGAACTGGCAACACGACGAAGTACGCTTCGGCTGGATAGACTTCATCGACGACATGGAGGTCTCCAAGGCCCTCATAGATGCGGTTTCGGCCTACGGAAAGGAAATGGGCATGACCCAGGTCACGGGGCCCCTTGGCTTCACGGACTTCGACAACGAAGGCTGCGTGGTGGAAGGGTTCAATGAGATTTCCACCTATGCCCTGAGGTACAACTACGAGTATTACGGGCGCCACTTTGAGGCCATGTCCATGACAAAGACCAACGACTGGCTGGAGTACAGGATTTATGTCCCGGATGCCCTTCCGGAGAAAGTCACCCGCATAGCAAACATGGTGGAGCAGCGCTACAGCCTCCATGTGAAAAAGCTTTCCAAGAGGGATATCACAAAGGGCGGCTACGGGGAGAAACTCTTCGACCTCGTGAACCGCACCTACAACCAGCTCTACGATTTCACCGTTCTTCCGCAGGATGTAATGGACAAGTACGTAGACTCTTACCTTGGCCTCCTGGACATGGATTATGTCACGGCCATTGAAGATGCAGAGGGTAAACTAGTGGCCCTTGCAGTGGCAATGCCTTCAATTGCCAAGGCCGTGCACAAGTGCCGCGGCTATCTTTTCCCCTTCGGCTGGTGGCATCTAGTAAAAGCAATGTACCTGAAGCACGACCCCGCAATTGAGCTCATGCTTATAGGCGTAGATCCCGAATACCGCAACAAGGGGGTTCATGCAATGCTTTTCAACCAGTTCATCGGCAACCTTATAAAGGGCGGCTTCAAATACGGAGAATCCAATGCCGAAATGGAAACCAACACCTCCGTCCAGAATATCTGGAACGACTACGAGAAAGATTTCGTCCGTAGAAGAAGGGTGTTCTCAAAGCCTATAGAAAAGTAGGATGGGCGCTTCTTCCCAAATGCTTCCTCCCCTTCCGGAGCGCATGAGACCTAGTACGCTGGACCAATATGTGGGCCAGCGTCATCTTGTTGGAGAGGGCTGTGTCCTCAGGAAAATGATAGAAAGCGGAAATCTCTCTTCATTTATCCTGTGGGGCCCTCCCGGTGTTGGGAAAACCACCCTTGCGCATATAATTGCGCAGACCCTGGACCGGGATTTCTACACGCTGAGCGCCGTTACGGCCGGTGTGAAGGACGTGAGGGACGTTTTTGAGAAGGCCTCAAAGTCTTCCCTTTTCAACCAAAAAGGCGCTCCTATATTATTTATAGACGAAATCCACCGCTTCAACAAGGCCCAGCAGGATGCCCTTCTGGGAGCGGTTGAAACTGGCACCATAGTCCTAATAGGCGCCACCACTGAAAACCCTTCCTTCGAGGTTATCACCCCCCTTCTGTCACGCTGCCAGGTTTTTGTGCTCAAATCCCTGGGGCAGAATGATTTGCAGGAGCTTCTGGACCGCGCGCTCAAGGAGGATGTCCTCCTGAAGGACAAGGATATAGAACTTAGGGAGACCCAGGCCCTCATGCGTTACAGCGGCGGAGACGCCCGTAAGCTTCTCAATGTCCTGGAACTTGTGATTGACGCCCAGCCCGGTAGTTCCCACATTGTCATAGACAACGCCACCGTAACGTCCTCCATTCAGGAGAACATGGCCATCTATGACAAGGACGGGGAGATGCACTACGACATTATTTCGGCCTTCATAAAGAGTATAAGGGGCTCGGATCCCAACGCCGCCATCTATTATCTGGCACGCATGATAGACGGCGGGGAGGATCCCCTTTTCATTGCCCGAAGGCTCTGCCTCAGCGCCTCCGAAGACGTTGGCCTTGCAAATCCCAACGCCCTTCTTCTTGCAAACGCCTGCTTTGAGGTTGTATCAAAGATAGGCATGCCGGAGGGCCGAATCCCGCTTGCCGAAACTACCGTTTATCTGGCATCGTCGCCCAAGAGCAACGCCTCCTATATGGCCCTTGAAAACGCCCTTGCCGAAGTCCGCCAGAGCGGCAATCTGCCGGTGCCTCTGCCCATAAGGAACGCCCCTACAAAGCTAATGGAGGAACTTGGGTACTCCGACGGCTACAAGTATGCCCACGACTACCCCGGTCACTTTGTGGACATGGAATTCATGCCGGACGCCCTAAAGGGAAGGGTCTTCTATGAGCCCGCCCAGAACAAGCACGAAAACGGCCTCAAGGCCTATCTGGAAGCCTGCTGGCCGAAATACTATCAAAAAAAATAAGCGCCCTTCTGGGCGCCGGGGGTGTATATAAAGGGGGGCGACCCCCTTACGAGAAAGGGGTTATCCGTTTGTCAAAACGGATAACCTACGCCGAAATGGATGGCGTAATTGCCGTCGAACCATTGGGCAGGGCCTAACCAGCGCTGCCCTTCTTTTTTTCCGGGGTCATGGATACGGAAACCGCTGTCTACGCGAACTAGGATGAGCCCAAGGTTAAGGCGCAGCCCGAAGCCCCAGTCCAGGCCTATCCCCTTCAGGGTTGATGACGTAAAGCTGAAGGCGGAGCTGTCATCGAAGCCGTCAAGGAGTTCGGAAATATCAGGGTCTTCTATGTTATAAGAATCCGGAAAATCCCAGATGTTGCCGGCATCGGCAAAAACCGCGCCCTCAAACTTCCAGAAGATGGGGAAACGATACTCTACGTTTGCTTCCATCTTGATCTCGCCTACGGCGCTTGGAATCACAAACATTGTGGAGTAGAACGTGCTTGTTCCGGGGCCCAGGGTCCTGGCCTGCCAACCCCTCATGGAGTATGCTCCGCCAACGTAGAAGAGTTTTTCCAGCGGAATTGATGAGTTGGCCGAATTGCCGTAAGGGAAACCTGCACCAGCAGTGAAATGAAGGGCCAGGGCCTGTTTGTCCTGCTTGCCGAAACGGAAAGTCTTGCCAAGGTGGACTTCTCCCCTCACATATTGGGTGTAAGGGACGCTCCAGATAGTTCTTTCACCGTATTCGTTCGTGGGAAGAAACTTGTTGAAAAGGCTCAGGACGTTTCCGGACAAGTCAAAGTTGAACCTTACATAGTGATAGGGAGTGGTGGGAACCACGGAGTTGTCCGTGGTGTAGTACAGCATGGAGCTCACTCCCATGTCGAACTTGTCCATGTAGGCGCCGGCCAGCACCATGTTGTCAATGAGCCGCATCCCGAAATCGTCGGATATGTCAAAAAGCCTTGTCACATTGACCCTTATGGGCGTGAACTTGTAAGAGAAACGGGAGTTGAAGCGCCCTGTATAGCTGAATTCCCCGGCAATGGCAGTGCGTTTGAACTCCGGACGGTCCTGATAGTTGAATGCCGCCGAAATCTCCGTTTTGGGGATGTATCGGCCTTTGAAAAGGTGCGTGGGAAGGCCGATGAATTTAGGGAACTGGATGCTTCCGGTGGTGCTTACCTCCGTGGAATAGGCGTCCGATTTGGGGCGGAACTGGAAATTGCCCTTGACGCCAAGATTCAGCACTTCCCCGCCGTGGAAGATATTCCTGTGATAGTATGTGAGCTGGGGAGAAATGCCGAAAAGGGCCGAAGAGTTCACGGACGCTTCCAGATTTACCTTGAACCCTTGCAGGCCGGAATTCCGGAGGGCGATGTTGCAGTCCACCTTGTCCCCGGGGGCCTCCGTGGTGGTGATGTTGACGCCTGTGAGCATGCCCACATTGGAGAAACGGGTGTAGGTGGTGTTGATGTCCTTTTCATTGTAAAGCTCCCCTGGCCGAAGGATATTCAGCGTCTCAATGACCCCTGGGCGTATCCTGAGCCTTTGCGGCTTGGAAACGGTGAGGTTCCCTATGGTGAATTTCCTGTGCTCTTTTGCCGAAGCCGGGCTATCCCCTAGGGCATAGTCGCGGATACTCATCTTGAGGGCGGCGTTGCCGTCTCCGGAGAGGGTATCGGCCTCAAAGAGATAGAAACTCTTGTTGAAGCCGTAGTAGCCTTTTGTGCGGAAATACGCCGCACTGCGGTCGGCCTCCTTTTCAATCACTTCCTCCGAGAGGAACATCCCGTTTTTGAGGGAGACATTCCCGATATCCTCCTTCCAGTCCTCCTGGAAAGTGCCGTAGGAAGGGATGTCGTAGTCAATTGCGCTTATCTTGTAGCGCCTTCCAAGAGCCACGTAATAGGTTACGTAAACCTTTCTCCCACTTACCCTTACGCCACTTTCCACCACGGAGCCGTAGTAGCCGATGTATCGGAGGTGGTTCTTTATGTTGTCTATGGTTTCGTCAACCTTGGAGGCGTCGTAGACTACTGGAGCGGTGCCAAGCTTCTTGAAAAGCCTCTGGAAGGCGTTGGCGCCCTCCCCTCCCCAGTTGTACACCACAAGCGAGGGGCTGGTGCCCAGCATCCAGGCATTGGGCTTTTGCAGAAGGTACGGGCCGAGGTCGGCGTCGAAGGTTTTGTCGTTGACTATTATCTTGTTGGAGCGCAGGAGATACTCCCCGTCACGGAGAGTACGGGTGGTGCTGCAGGAGACCGCTACGGCCGAAGCTACAGCAATTGTAATTAATATGCGCCCAATCAGTTTCATTCTTACAAAAATAACACTTTTTTCCGTATATTTGTAGGTCAAAACCAAAGACACTGATGAAAAACAAGTACATTGACCTTATAGACCAAACCTTCGACTTCCCCCAGGATGAATTCATGGTGGTAGACGGCAATTTGATGTTCAATGACATAAATCTCATGGAGATAATAGAGAAGTACGGTACTCCCCTCAAGATTACCTACCTTCCCAAGATTTCTTCCCAGATCCAGAGGGCAAAGCGCCTTTTCAAGGTGGCCATGGCAAAGGCCGACTACCAGGGCAAGTACAATTACAGCTACTGCACCAAGAGCTCGCAGTTTGCCTTCGTTCTCCACGAGGCCCTCAAAAATGACATTCACCTGGAGACATCTTCGGCCTATGACCTTGACCTCATGGAAGCCCTGGAAAAGGACGGCTCCGTGAACAAGGAGGAAATCTATGTGATCTGCAACGGCTTCAAGCGCCCGCAGTACATAGAGAATATAGCTAAGCTCCGTAAAAACGGCTGGAAGAGGATAATCCCCGTCCTTGACAACAAGAACGAGTTCGAGGATTTGGCGGACCTTATCGAGGAAGATACCATGATGGGTATTCGCATAGCCTCCGAGGAAGAGCCCAACTTCGACTTCTATACCTCCCGCCTTGGAATCCGTTATTCGGACATCGTGAAGTTCTATAAGGACACGGTGGCAAAGTATCCCAACTTCCACCTCAAGATGCTGCACTTTTTCATCAATACCGGTATCAGGGACACCGCATACTACTGGAACGAGCTTTCAAAGTGCGTGAAGGTGTACTGCGAGCTCAAGTCCATCTGTCCGGAGCTTGACAGCCTCAACATCGGCGGCGGCCTTCCCAACAAGACTTCCCTGGCCCAGGACTTCGACTACGAGTATATGGTGGAGGAAATCATCAACCAGATCAAGGTCACCTGCAACGCTTACGGCGTTCCGGAGCCCGATATCTTCACGGAATTCGGCAGCTTCACCGTAGGCGAAAGCGGCGCCACCATCTTCAAGATCCTGGACATCAAGCAGCAGAACGACCGCGAGAAGTGGTATATGATAGACAACTCCTTCATGACCTGCCTCCCGGATACCTGGGGCCTGAACCAGAGGTTTATCCTCCTTCCCGTGAACAAGTGGAATGATGAGTACCAGAGGGTGTTCCTGGGCGGCCTCACCTGCGACTCCCAGGACTTCTACAATGCCGATTACCACGCCAACGCCATCTTCCTTCCCACCATCCGCAGCCGAAGGGAAAACCTCTACATAGGCTTTTTCCACACCGGCGCATACCAGGAAGCCATTTCCGGCTACGGCGGCATCAAGCACTGCCTCATGCCTTCTCCTAAGCACATTCTCATAGACCGTGACAAGGAAGGCAATCTTGTAACCTCTGTCTTTGCCGAAGAACAGAGCGCCGAATCCATGCTCAAAACTCTTGGGTATTGACGATTTGGGAGGGTTATATATCCCTGAACCGTCGGCTTCGCCGACCCCTCCCACTTCGTGGGCCCCTCCCTCTTACAAGGCCGAGGGTGGCCATGGGTTCAGGGACATATACCCTCCCAAATCAAGAATAGGACAATGATTACAGCAGCAGAAATAAAGTGGATCAAATCACTGTCACAGAAGAAGTTCCGGGACAGTGAAGGGATGTTTGTGGTTGAGGGTGAAAAGATGGTTCAGGAGGCCCTGAAATCTGGTTTTGAGGTGGAGAAAGTGCTGAGGAAGGAAGACATCGGAGAGGCCGCCATGGCCAGGATTTCGGCCCTTTCCTCCCCTTCTCCGGTGCTGGCTGTTGTGCGTATTCCGGATTCAAGGATGGTGGTTCCAGGAGACGGCCTTTACCTGGCGCTTGATGGAATAAGGGATCCAGGGAATCTGGGTACCATCCTTAGAATTGCAGACTGGTTCGGCATAGATGCAGTTTATGCCTCTGAAGATACTGTGGAGCTATATAATCCCAAAGTGGTGCAGGCCACCATGGGCGCCATTTTCAGGGTTCCGTTCTATACGGCCCATATCCCCTCCCTGTGTTCATCCTATCCCGGTCCGGTTTATGGGACTTTCCTTTACGGGGAGAACATGTACTCTAAAGAGCTGTCTTCAAAGGGAATAATAGTTATCGGCAATGAGGCCAACGGCATATCAAAAGAGACGGCCGCCGCTGTGACAGACCGTCTCTATATTCCTCCTTTCCCCGCCGATGATCCTGGCTCAGAGAGCCTTAACGCCGCGGTTGCCACGGCTGTCACCGTAGCGGAGTTCAGGAGACGTTCACTATAGCATAGTCAAAGGCCTTCACCGTTAAAGTATAAACCGTGCGGACGGCTTTAATTCCCAGGTAGTCAAGTGCTTCCGTGGGTATTCGAAGCGTAATTTCGGCCTCGGGGCCGAAGTTTGCCGCTATGAGGAAGGTCTTGGAGCCATCTGAGCGCAGCCAGGCAAAATGACGGTCAGGATTGAACCCGCCGTCCTGGCAGTAGCAGAGGTCGAAGGTCTTGCCCTCACGGAAAGCGGGCTCCCGGGCAGTCTGAAGGAGTTCACGGTATGCAGGCAGTACTTCTCCCGGTCCGAAGTGCTTTGCGCTCCAGTCGAAGATGCTGGTTCGGCCGTCAAGGCCGCTGAAACCTTCGGCATCCATTCCCCTCTCCCCTGTCTCCTGCCCGAAATACAACATGAAAGGAGCAGTGTTGAGAAGCATGCTTACGGCAAGGGCGGCGTTTGCTTTTTCCGGGCTGCCGCAAAAGAAATCCGATGCTATACGCTGCTCGTCGTGGTTCTCCAGGAAGTTCAGCATGTGGGGCTGAAGGATTCCAAGGAACTGCCAGTCACTGGTGATTCCCGTTGCCGATGCTCCGCTGCAGGTAACCGCCCTCAGGGTATCGTACAGGCCGCATTTGTCGTAGAGGAAGTCAAAACCGACCTCGTCCACATACATGCGGTACTTGTCTTTTTCGTAGACTTCGGCAATGAAAACTAGATTGGGGAAATCGGCCTTCAGGGATGCTATGAGCCATTTCATGAACTCCGGCGGCACCATTTCCACCATGTCGCAGCGGAAACCGTCCACGCCCTTGGCCGCCCAGAAACGGACGATCTCCAGCATCTTGTCCCAGGTGGCGGTGTGGAAGTCGCAGTAATTCAGCCGCACTGTTTCCCACCAGTCGTTGATGCCCGGGGCCGAAGTGAACGCGTTGCCGGATGCTTTGGCCGGAAACTCCGTATAGCCGTTTTCCACAGGGAGCCTTAGAGGCTCTCCGGGGTAATAGTAGAAGTCGTTTTCCGGAGCCCAGTGGACAGAGTCGTCGTCCCCTTTCCCGAAGTTGACATTCTCCCTTGCAACGTGATTCGGCACAAAGTCTATGATTACCTTGAGGCCGGCATCGTGAGTCCTTTTTACAAGCTCAAGGAATTCTTGCAGTCTCCTTTTGGAATCATCTGCAAAATAAGGATTTACGTCAAGGTAATCCACTATGGCATAAGGGCTTCCGGCATCTCCTTTCACCACTTTTTCCGTGGCCGAAGTTGCATGGCGGATGATGCCCGTATACCACACAAAAGAGGCACCGAGCCCCTTGATGTATTCAAGGGACCCGGCGTCTATTGATGAGAATTTACCTTTCCCCCAAAGCCTTGGGAGCATCTGGTAAATCAGCTGCTTCATATTACCAGTTCAGGATCTTGCAGAAGTCGTAGGCATCCGGGTTGGGAACGTACTTCTTTGCGGCCTCGTAGTCTGCGGGAGTGATGAAGTGGCAGATGTGGCTGAAGTAGTTCTGGGCGGTACCGCCGTCGATGTCTACCCTGCGCGGAGGAATCTTGCCGTCTGCGCCCTGGAGGTCCTTGAGATACAGGGGTTTAGGCTCTCCGAAAGCGTCTACGTAAACCATGCAGCCGGTTTCGCCTTTCTTGAAGAGCTCGTAGGCGCCCATTGCAAGCTCGGTGCAGTATGTGAGGTCATATCCGATAGGATCCTGGCAGCGGACATCATAACCGATTTCCACGGGACGGGTCTTGACCTTGAGGCCGATAGCCTTGAACTTCTTCTCAAGGATGTCGTTGAAAAGGACAGCCTTGGAGATTTTGCCAAGTTCCGGATGGCCGTGTTCGTCGTAGGTCATGGAAACGCCGGCATTCTTGATTTCCTGAGGGTCGAGGTCATGGAAAACGCCCTCTGCGACCACTACGGTGCCGTATCCGATGCCAAGGAGCTTGCGCTTCACGATTGCGGAAATAGCAAGGTTCACAATCTTGTCAAGGGTGATTTCCGTCTTGTTGAACATCTCGGGGATGATAGTCATGGGGCAGTGGGTAGCCTCACCGATTCCAAGTGCGAGGTGACCTGCGCTTCGGCCCATGGCGCTGATGATGAGCCAGTTGCCGCTGGTGCGGGCATCCTCATACACGGTGCGTGCAAGGTGTGCGCCTTCGTCCTTTGCGCTGTTGAAGCCGAAGGTGGGGGCGTTGCCGGGCAGAGGGAGGTCGTTGTCGATGGTCTTGGGCACGTGGATGTTGTGGATGGGATACTGCTTTGCCTCAAGGAACTTTGCAATGCGGTTTGCGGTGGAAGCGGTATCGTCTCCGCCAACGGTGACAAGGAGCTTGATGTTGTTTTCCTGGAAGAGGCCCAGGTTGAAGTTCTCCTCAAAGTCATTGTCGGTGGGTTTGAAACGGCTCATCTGGAGGTAGGAGCCACCACGGTTGAAATAGGCGTCGGCCTTGAAGAAATCAATGTCCTCTGTGCGGGGATTCTTGGAGAAAAGCCCGCTGTAACCGCCATGAAGGCCGATTACACGGTATCCATTGGAAAGGAATGTCTTGGCTACAGACATGACAACGGTATTCATGCCCGGAGCCGGGCCGCCGCCGCAGAGGATGATGATAGAGTCTTTCATTTTTGAAAAATATAATGTTGTACAATAATACCTTAATTAATCATGCAAAGATAGCAAAAATATGGGAATTATCACATATCCTCCGCGCACGTTTGAGGGGCATTTTCGTGCTCGGACGCTGCGGTTCAAGCCCTCCGCGCACGGTTTACCCCCATTTTCGTGCTCGGGCAGCGTGATTTAGCCCCTTCGCGCACGTTTGAGGGGCATTTTCGTGCTCGGGCGGAGAAAAGGAGGCCACGGAGTCGGGAATTATTGCTAAATTTGCATTAGTGGACAGCCGTACCTACATAGCAATCGACCTGAAGTCGTTCTACGCCTCAGTGGAGTGCGTGGAGCGTGGCCTGGACCCCCTTAAGGCCAGGCTGGTGGTGGCCGATCCCACGCGTACGGACAAGACTATATGCCTTGCGGTATCACCGGCCCTCAAGGCGTACGGCATTCCAGGTCGGCCCAGGCTGTTTGAGGTTAACCAGCAAGTTGCAAAGCTGAAGCAGCAGGACCCTGGCCTGGAATTGGACTTTGTAATTGCGCCGCCGCGTATGGCCAAATACCTGGAAGTGAGCGGGAAAGTGTACAGCGTATACCTAAGGTACATTGCTCCGGAGGATATCCACGTTTACAGCATCGATGAGGTTTTCATTGATGCCACGGAGTACCTCAGACTTTACCGGACCGACGCCCATACCCTCACCATGCGCCTTATCAGGGAAGTTCTCAGTGAAACCGGCGTCACGGCTACGGCGGGAATCGGCCCCAACATGTACCTCGCGAAGGTTGCAATGGACATTGAGGCCAAGCACAGGCCGGCCGACAAAGACGGTGTGAGGATTGCCGAACTCACGGAGATGACCTACCGGGAGAAATACTGGACTCACAGGCCCCTCACCGACTTCTGGCGCATAGGCCGCGGCACCGTGGCCAGGCTTGAAAGCGCCGGGATGTACACGCTTGGGGATGTTGCAAGGCGCTCCCTTACCTATGAGGAAGACCTCTACAGGCTCTTCGGCGTGAATGCCGAACTTCTCATAGACCACGCCTGGGGCTGGGAGCCGTGCACCATGGCCGACATCAAGGCCTACAGGCCTTCGGCAAGCTCCCTTTCCAGCGGACAGGTTCTCATGGAGCCGTATTCCTTTGCGAAAGCCCGCACCATTGTCCGGGAGATGACGGACTCCCTTTCATTGGACCTTGTGGAGAAGAAACTTGTGACAACCCAGCTTGTTCTCCACGTTGGCTACGAGTCCGGAAAAGCGGCCGAAGGAACGCAGATGGTGAGGGACTGGTACGGCCGTCCCGCCCCCAAGCCGGCACATGGCTCGGTGAACCTTCCGTTTGCCACTTCGGCCACCTCGATAATGCTGAAAAACATGCTGGAACTCTACGACAACATTGTAGACAGAAGTCTCTTTGTAAGACGCATTTACGTTGTAGCATCTCAAGTTATGCCTGAAGAGATGGCCGAAGGGCGCCAGATGTCGCTTTTCGATGAGCCCGAGGACCTTGAGAAGGAGCGCCGGCAGCAGGAGGCCATACTTGAAATTCGCCGGAAATTCGGCAAAAATGCCATCCTCAAAGGGATGAATTTTGACGAAGGCGCAACTGGCCGTGACCGCAACCGGCAGATAGGAGGACACCACGAATGAAAACACCCTACGACGATATCATCGGCCTTGAACACCCAAGCCCCAAACGGCACAAGCGCATGTCCCGTCTGGACCGCGCCGCGCAGTTTGCCCCCTTTGCCGCCCTTAAGGGCTACGAAGAGGTGATCGAAGACAATCGCGAAGACCACATCCTGCACTCTGATTCAGAATAGACGCACCGCCCCGGGCGCCCGTCCGAGCACGAAAATGCCCCTCAAACGTGCGCAGAGGGGCTGAAACAGATGGTTCGAGCACAAAAACAGGCCCCAAACGTGCGCGAAGGGGCTAAATCACGCTGCCCGAGCACGAAAATGCCCCTCAATCGTGCGCGGGGGGATATGTGATAATTCCCATATTTTTGCTATCTTTGTCAAAATATGCACGCATGTGTGCGCGTGAAATGGATTACACTAAGGCAAAACATAGGATAGAAGAGCTCAAGGCCGTTCTCTGGGAGAACAGCCGGAAGTATTACGTGGAAAACGCTCCCACAATGAGCGACTTTGAGTACGACCAACTTATGCATGAGCTGGAAGCGCTTGAGGCCCAGTACCCGGAACTTGCCACGGAAGACTCCCCCACCCGCCGCGTGGGCTCGGACCTTGAAGAAGGCCATGAGGCGGCGTCAGGGTTCCGGAAATACGCCCACAAGTACCCTATGCTTTCCCTTGGAAACACCTATTCCATAGAAGAAGTGGAGGAGTTTGCCACAAGGGTGTCAAAGGCCCTGGACAAACCCTTCACCTACTGCGTTGAGCTAAAATACGACGGCACGGCAATATGCCTTACATACCGTCACGGCACCCTTTTCCGTGCCCTTACCCGCGGAGACGGCGTAAAGGGAGACGACGTAACGGCAAATGTCCGCCATATAGCCAATATCCCCCACTCCCTGAGCGGTACAGGCTGGCCGGACGAATTTGAGATAAGAGGCGAAATCCTCATGCCCTACGATTCCTTCGACAGGCTCAACCATGAGCGCGAGCTCTCAGAAGAGCCCCTCTTTGCAAACCCTAGGAATGCCGCCAGCGGGTCCCTTAAGCTTCAGAACCCTGAGGAAGTGGGGAAACGCGGCCTTTTCTGCGTGCTATATCACATTCCGGTGGGCCAGGTTAGCTATCCCACTCATAACGCGGCACTTGACGCCGCCGCAAGCTGGGGCCTCCCAGTTGGTGACAAACGCCTCGTCTGCCGCACAATAGAGGAAATAGAAGGCTTTATCGGCAAATGGGACACAGAAAGAAAGTCCCTCCCCTACGCCACGGACGGCATAGTGATAAAGGTCAACGAACTTGACTTCCAGGCCGAACTTGGATACACCGCAAAAAGCCCCCGCTGGGCCGTAGCGTATAAGTACAAGGCCGAACAAGCCTGCACTCCGGTCCTTTCAATTGACTATCAGGTAGGGCGTACCGGGGCCGTAACCCCCGTTGCCAACCTTGAGCCGGTGTTCATTTCCGGCACAATGGTAAAGCGCGCTACCTTGGTAAACGAAGACCAGATACGCGCCCTGGACCTCCACGAAGGGGACTGGGTGTACGTGGAAAAAGGCGGGGAGATCATTCCCAAAATCACCGGAGTGGAAGAGTCCAAGCGTCCTCAGGGCGCCAAGCCTCCCGTCTTCCCCACCCTGTGCCCGGACTGCGGCACTCCTCTTGTGCGCATAGACGGCGAAGCCAAGTGGTTCTGCCCCAACCGTAAAGGCTGCCCTACTCAGATCAAGGGCCGGATGGAGCACTTTGTCACCCGCAAGGCCATGAACATCCTCTGCGGTGAAGCAACCATTGAGCAGCTCTATTCCCTGGGCCTCGCGAAGGTCCCCTCGGACCTTTACCGCCTCACTGAAAGAGACCTTGTGCGCCTGGAAGGCTGGAAGGAAAAATCGGCCTCCAGGTTTATCCAGTCAGTGAAAGCCTCAATTTCCGTGCCCTTTGAAAGGGTGCTGTTCGCAATAGGAATCCGCTTTGTTGGAGAAACTACCGCAAGGGACATTGCCCGCCATTTCGGCAATATGGATGCAGTGATGTCGGCAAGCCGGGAAGCCCTTCTGGAAGTCCCGGAGGTAGGCGAAGTCATTGCCGACAGCATACTTGATTTCTTCTCCGACGACGACAATGTCCGGGAGGTGAACGCCCTCCGGGAGGCAGGTCTCAGGATGAGCGCCGAAGAAAAAACGGTCTCTTCAAGCACCCTTGAAGGCAAGACCATTGTCATCAGCGGCACCTTCTCCATCTCCCGCGATGAGATGAAGGCCCTAATTGAATCAAACGGCGGCAAGAACGGCTCTTCAGTCAGTTCCAAGACCTCATACCTCCTTGCCGGTGAAAAACCCGGCCCTGAAAAGGTCAAGAAGGCGCAGGAACTTGGCATAGAAATCATTGACGAGGCTGCTATCATGAATATGATTTCTCCGGAGGGGGTACTGTCTCCTGAATCGTCGCTTCGCGACCCCTCCCATGCGCCGGCGCTTCGTGCAGGCTCTGGGCCCCTCCCTCTTACGCGGCCGAGGGTGGCCACGGATTCCGGAGACAGTACCCCCTCCGGAGAAACAGGCAATTTGTTTGAGCCCACATTGTTTTGATGTTTAAGAAGTTAGGTCATAAGATAGCGGTAATTATCCGATGGGCGTCCATCTGGATAACCAGGATTATGCGTTTTGTGACCCATGACATATTCTACCTCAAGGAAGAGGACTTTTCCCGTTGGATGGGGCGCCTTGTGAGGGATGGGAAAACGGTGATGCTAATGCTCAACACCTTCTCTTCCCAGAAAATCGGCTATCAGGTCACGGCCCTTGCCTACCGCAGCATGATGAGCGTGGTCCCGGCCATAGCCATTGCCTTCTACCTCACTTCCGGGGTGGGCCTCAAGGATACTTTCAGGGACATCCTCCTCACAAATCTTGGCGACACCAACATTACAAACATCCTCATGGGAGCCGCCGACAACATTGTGGACGTTGCCCAGAGCGGCCTTTTCGGCTTCATTTCAATGGCATCGTTCATATGGATAGTGCTGTCCTTGATGATTACGGTAAGAAGCGTGTTCAACAATGTGTGGAAGGTGGAAAGGGAGCAGAATTTCCTGACAATGATAGGCGTCATAATAGGCATAACCATAATGGCGCCGTTTGTGGTAATCATCTTCTTCTCCGGGTCTGTGGTGTATTCCCATATCCTGGACCTGCTGTTCCCCAGTACCATGTTCTTCTATGACACCATAAAGAGTTTCATGAGCTGGCTTCTCTTTGCCGGAGCCAGCATTCTCATAATGAGCGCAATGTACAAGTTCATCCCCGGAACCAAAGTAAGGTACAGACATGCCTTCAAGGCCGCCCTCATATCCGGTCTTGTATTCACCGGCGTGCAGTACCTCTACCTTGAAACCCAGATGATGGTTGCCAAGACCAGCGCGGTTTACGGCGTGCTTGCGGCGCTCCCCCTTTTCATGGTGTGGCTTAACCTTGGATGGACCATCATCCTTTATGGTGCCGAACTTTCCTACTCTTTCCAGAATGTGGACAAGATGGGAATCACAACCGAAGAACTTGACAAGATGAACGCGGATGCCGTCCGCGAACGCAAGGAAAAACTTCAAAAAGGAAAAATTGAACTATGAGTTTTTCAGAGTTTACAGAAAAAGACTATCAGTGGATTAGGAGCGACTACGAGCTCCTGAGGGCATCGGCCGAAAAACGATGTGCCTCGGAAAAAGAGCTTGCGGTGGTGGAGAAAGCCTTTGAATTTGCAAACAACGCCCACAGGAACGTAAGGCGCAGAAGCGGTGAGCCCTACATGCTTCACCCCATTGCGGTTGCCCGGATTGTGGTGGACAACATCGGCCTTGGCTACAAGTCCATTGCGGCGGCCCTCCTCCACGACGTAGTGGAAGACACAGACTATACCGTAGAAGACATCAGGGCCGAATTCGGCGACAAGATAGCCTCTCTTGTAGATGGCCTCACCAAAATCAAGAATGTCCTTGACACTGAGCAGAAAACCCGCGGCACGGACATCTCCCAGCAAAGCCTCCAGGCCGAAAACTTCAAGAGGATACTCCTCACAATGAACGACGACGTGAGGGTTGTCCTCATCAAGCTTGCCGACCGCCTTCACAACTGCCGAACCATAGAGCACATGCCGGAGCACAAGAGGGACAAGATCCTCTCCGAGACCATGTTCATCTTCATTCCCCTTGCCCACAGGCTTGGTCTCTATTCCATAAAGAGCGAACTTGAGAACATCTGGCTGCGCTACAAGGAGCCTGATGCCTACGAGGAAATAAAGCAGCGCATTGACAAGCGCGTAGAGGAAAAAGGCAGCGAAATGACGGCATTCGTGGAGCCCATAGAGAAGGCCCTCGCCGCCGCCGGATTCAACTTCACCATAAAGAAAAGAATCAAGACGCCTTATTCCGTATGGCGCAAGATGGAGGAAAAACATGTTCCCTTTGAGGAAGTCTACGACCTCTACGCCATCAGGATAATCTTTGATCCCACGGAGAATACAAAAGAGACCGAACGCGACCAGTGCTACCATATATTCTCCACAATAACAGGCATTTACCGTTATATGCCGGAGCGCCTGAGGGACTGGGTGCGTCACCCCAAGACCAACGGCTATGAGGCCCTTCACTGCACCCTCCTCAGCAATTCCGGCGTATGGGTGGAGGTCCAGATCCGCACCCGCCGCATGGACGACATCGCCGAAAAAGGCATCGCCGCCCACTGGATGTACAAGCGCAACGGCTTTGTTGGAGAAGGCGACAACGAAATGGATTCCTGGCTCTCCCGCATCAAGGAAATCCTGGTGAGCCCGGATGTCAATGCCCTTGAACTCCTGGACATAATCCACAACGACCTCACTTCGGCCGAAATATACGTTTTCACTCCCCGCGGAGAGCAGCGCACCATCCAGAAAGGCGCCACCGTGCTGGACTTTGCGTACCTTATCCACACGGAAATCGGCAACAAGGCCATTGCGGCAAAGGTGAACCAGAAACTTGTCACCCTGAGCCATGTAATAAAAACCGGCGACAAGATTGAGATTATCACCGCCGAAGACGCCAAACCCCAGCCCGAATGGCTCAAGTTCCTGGTCACCCACAGGGCCCGTACGCTGGTACAGGATTACTTCAAGACCCAGAGGCGCCAGGTTTCCGATTCCGGCCGAAGCATCCTCGAAGACCGCGTCCGTGAACTTGGATTCACCCTTGACGAAACCACCCTCCAGCGCATCGAGGTGGCATATAACACGGATTCCAGAGACCAGCTCTTCTATAATATCGGCCTTGGAAACCAAAGCCTTGACAACCTTGAGGAAGTGCTCAAGAAGTCTTCCGGCACCAGGCTGTCTTGGCTCAGGAGGGTCCTTCACCTTGAGACAAAACCTGAGGTCAAGGCCGAAACCATCATCATCGGCTCCCCTGACCCTGATTCCCCCCGCTTTTCAATTGCAACCTGCTGCAATCCCATCCCCGGAGACCCCGTCATCGGCTTCAAGGCCCCGGACGGCGTTGTTTCCGTGCATAAGAAGAGCTGCCGCGTGGCAGAGCGCATTGCAGCATCCCACGGAGACTGGGTGGTGGTTCCCAAGTGGCTGGACCAGGCCGAAGACCGCTCGTTCCTGGTGAGGATTTCCTTGAAGGGAATAGACCGCATGGGCCTTCTCAACGAGATTTCCCGCTATGTGTCCCTTGTCATGGGCGTGAACATGCGAAAACTCTCCCTCCAGGCCGAAGGCGGCATCTTCGAAGGCTTCATAGACCTTTATGTCTCCACCAGGGAAACCCTTGAAGAGATGATGAAAAACCTCCAGGCCATAGATGGCATAGAAAATGTGACTAGAACGGAAATATGAATCTGAAAAAGTTCATACCGCTTGTGCCCGCGGCTTTCATCCTTGGAAGCCTTATGTTCCCGTGGGGCTGTGCAAACACCACTACGCCCCCTTCCGGCGGGGACAAAGACACCATTCCTCCCGTAATGGCCAAGATATCTCCCCTGCCCGGCACCGTGAACGTGAATCCTCACAAGACCAAGATTGTATTCACGTTCAACGAATACGTAAAAATAAAGGACGCCAACGGCATATACCTATCTCCTCCACTGGAGAAAAAGCCCAAGGCTGCAATCAGGGGAAAATCCGTGGTGGTGAGTTTCGAATCCGACCTTGACACCAACACTACCTATACCCTGGATCTTACAGGAGCCATCGCAGACAATAACGAGGGTAATATGTTCCCCGGATTTACGCTTGTGTTCTCCACTGGCCCCAAGATAGATTCCATGTGCCTTACCGGGCTTGTGCAGGATTTCCAGACCCTGAAGCCCCTCAAGGCCACCACGGTTATGCTGTACAAGGACCACTCGGATTCGGCAGTGTTCCTCAAGCGTCCATTTGCCGCCGCCAAAACCGACGACTGGGGCTTTTTCAGCATCCGCAATATTCAGGATACCGTGTACCGCGTATATGCCATCAAAGACGAGAACAACAATAACAAATACGACCCCGAATCCGAGCGCATAGCCTTCCTGGACACCCTTTTCAGGCCCAAGACCGTCTACAACGACTCCATCTATGAGCTCAAGAAGTTCGAGATGAAGGATACAGCCTTGTGCCTTGCCCGTAAAACCGACATAGAGCTCAACATGTTCCGTGAGAAGCCGTCCAAGCAGCTCATAGTGAAGAAAGAAAGGGTGGGCGTACGTACCGCCTACCTCACCTTCATGGCTCCGGACGCCGTAATCCACGACATGAGGATAAAGGGCCTGCCCCGTGAGAAGCTCATCTCCCAGTTCAACCCCCAGCGTGACTCCCTGGAGCTGTGGGTGAACGACCAACGCAAGATGCCGGATACCCTCCAGCTAGTGATTAAATACGACAAGACTGACTCTACAGGCACGCTTCTCCCCACGGAAGAGACCGTAAGGCTTGCCCTTGACAAGAAGGTAAGGGCCGAACTCATGAAAAAGGCCAACGATATCCGTAGCCGGAAACACGAGGACACCCTTGCCGTAATGAAAACTACGGCCGACGGCGCCACCGCGGAGCAGTATGGCTACCAGATTGAATTCCAGTATCCTCTCATTGAGGAGGCTTGGGACTCGCTTACCCTCCGGAGCGTCAATCCCCGCCAGCAGGAGGAGATGATGCAGTATGTGCTGGAGCGGGATTCAACCAACCTCAGGAAGTTCTCCGTGAAGCCCACAACGCCTTTCCAGCCGGGTTTTGACTACTTCCTCAAGATTCCCCACAGGAAGTTCCGCGACATTAACGGCTACTACAACGACTCCACTGAGCTCAAGGTGACCCTTCCCAAGGACGACAAACTCTCCAGCATTACCCTGGAGGTGTCAGGGGTGCACAACAAGTATATAGTGGACCTTCTCAACGAAAAACGCGACAAGGTACTGAGGAGTTTCATAATCAACGCGGACGGCCCCCTTGTGTTCCCCTACCTCAAGGCCGGGAAATACTGCATAAGGATAACGGAAGACATAAACCGCAACAATATTGTGGATACCGGTAACCTCCTGGAGCACCGTCAGCCGGAGAAAGTGAGGTTCTTCAAGGTGGAGGACCAGTTCCTCATTTCAGTGCTTGAAAGAAGCGAGATGGTATGGACCCTGGATTTGGAGGAGATGTTCAAATGATGGCGCCAAGAAAGTTCATACTCACCCTTCTCATGCTGTTTGCCGTTGTTTCGGCAAAGGCTCAGACAGACCTTGAGGCCGAATTCTTCTCCCTCCCGGAGAATGTGACCCCGGAGTACCTGGACAGCGTCACCATCCAGAAAATGTCCCCCAACGACTACTGGGCGGCAGGTGTGTTTGGCGGCGTAACCCTTAACTACGGAATGTTCAACCCCACCAGGTACACACGCTGGATGGCCCAGTATCCGGCCTACGGTTTTTCCGTAATCCGGCATTTCACCATGTTCAACACGTTCCCCAACATGGCGCTGGAGTTCGGCGCCCAGATGGGACACGAGGGATACGAGTTCAAGATTAACAAGGAAACGGGCCTCAGGACCAATGTGGAGCCGCTTACTGGTGCTTACAAGGTTTACATGAGGGTACCGGAGGTATTTTTCCTCACCCATTTCCACGCAGACCTTGGAGACCACTTCAAGCTTATGGCCAAGATCGGCATCTATGGAGGATACCGCTTGGACATAAAGCGCGACATAGATGAAAGGTATGCCGCCTATGAGTCCTACATGGCCACCCAGTACAAGTTCATGGACTACGACCGCAGGCCGTCGTACGGGGTCAGGGGCGGCGTAGGCGCCGGAATTGTGTTCGACCCCATAGAGATTCACATCATGGTCCAGGGCAAGTGGGGATGGAACTCCTTCTGGAACCCGGACTACGCCCACAAATACTACTACCGCTTCGGCTATCCGCTGGATGCGGGCCTTACAATTGGCGTTTATTATCAGTTGACGCCTCGTTTCGGCCATACGGGGTCACAGCTCCGCAGGCTGGCAAAAAAGATAGTTGAGGAAGAACAAAATGCAAAAAATGCTCAATACTAAAACCGTTCACGTAGGTGATGTCCTGATTGGAAGCGGCCACCCCATTGTGGTCCAGACAATGTGCAATACGCACACCTCGGACGTTGAGGCTACGGTGGCACAGTGCCGCCGCCTTGCTGCCGTTGGGGCACAGCTTATCCGCATTACAGTGCCTTCAATGAAGGATGTCCCCTGCCTTGAGGAAATAAGCCGAAGGCTCCGTTCAGAGGGTATAAACACTCCCCTTGTGGCCGATATCCATTTTTCCCCGGAAATTGCCATGGCGGTTGTTCCCATTGTGGAGAAAATCCGCATCAATCCCGGGAATTTCCATCCGGACCACGCCAAGGCCCGGGAACTGTTCGGGAAGTTCATAGAGAAGTGCAAGGAGTATGACAGGGCCATCAGAATAGGCCTTAATCACGGCTCTCTTGGGAAATACATCATAGATAAGTACGGTAACACCCCGGAGGCCATGGCACTTGCCGCCTTTGAGTGGGTCCAGATGTGTGCCGAAGCCGATTTCCACAACGTGGTGGTGTCCCTGAAGGCTTCAAATACCGTTGTGATGGTTGAGGCTTACCGCCGCCTTGCCGCCCTGATGCAGGAGTACGTCGTAGTGTATCCCCTCCACGTGGGCGTAACGGAGGCCGGAAACGGCGACAGCGGCCGAATCAAGTCCTGCGTTGCCATCTCCACCCTCCTCTCAGAAGGTATCGGCAACACCATACGCGTTTCCCTTACGGAAGATCCCGCCAATGAGATTCCCGTGGCGCAGTACCTTGCGCAGCGGTATTCAGGTGCACCGGCTCCTGTCATTCTGAGCGAACGCGAAGAATCTCTCCTCAAGGCCGCCTGCGACTGGGGCGCTCCCCTTCTTAACCATGAGATCGACGACATTCCCATTGAGGACGAATACCTCAAAGACGAGATAATGCAGGCCTGCAGACGCCGTTTCTATAAGCCTGAGTACATTGCATGCCCCGGCTGCGGCCGAACCCTCTACGACCTCGAGACCACCTTCAACAAGGTCAAGGAGCGCACTTCCCATTTCAAAAACGTTGTCATAGCCGTCATGGGCTGCATAGTCAACGGTCCCGGAGAGATGGCCGATGCCGACTACGGCTATGTTGGAGAAGGTTTCGGCAAGGTGACCCTTTACCGAAAAAAAGACCCCGTCCTTCGGCATATTCCGGAGAACGAGGCTGTGGATAAACTTGTTGAGCTGATTACTTCTGATCTGGAAGGACGGCAAGGATAGACTCTACTGCTTTTACCTTGTCACCAACCTTTACTTTAACATCGGCTTCCAGCGGGACAAAAAGGTCTATGCGGGAGCCGAATTTGATTACACCGCACTGGTCTCCCCTGTATTCCATTTTTCCGGGCTCTGAGTAGCAGACTATACGGCGGGCGAATGTGCCTGCAATCTGCTTGAAGAAAACCTGCCCGTAGCTGTTTTCCATGCAGGAAGAGGAATGCTCGTTGAGTTCCGACGCCTTTTCATGGAAGGCCAGGATGTATTTGCCGGGATGGTACTTGTAATAACTTACCTTGCCGGTTATGGGCCAGAAGTTGCAGTGGACGTCAAAGAAATCCATGTATACGGAAATCTGGATGCAGTCTTTCTTAAGGTATTCTTTTTCAAATACTTTGTCTACAATCACCACCTTTCCGTCCGCTACGGAAGTCACAAGGCGGTCATTGCCTTCCTCCGGGGCCGTGCGGTTGGGAACGCGGAAGAACCACGTGATGAATACCATGAAGATTACCATCATGGCGCAGATGGGAATGCTCACCCACAGTATGGGGATAAAGCGCGCGGCAAGGAAAATAAGCACGGCGCAGATGCACCAGGATGTCAGGATGGTTCCGTAGGAATCATTGTCAATCTTTATCCACTTCATATCCTTATACTAAATTAAAGCAAAGTAAGTATATATAGCCTGCGGGAATGGCAAACAGAGCGCTGTCGAAGCGGTCCATGAGGCCGCCGTGGCCGGGAATGATGTTTCCGGAATCCTTGACGCCCGCGGCACGCTTCCAAAGGGATTCAAAGAGGTCTCCGAATACTCCGGTGACGCTCATTATGGCAGCTACAACAAGGCAGTGCACCATGGGGAAACTGAAGAGTCCGGTCCAGTTAAGGATGGCTCCGGCGAGCATGGCCGTAAGAAGACCGCCGATAAAGCCCGCCCAGGATTTCTTTGGGGAAATGGTGGGGCACAGCTTTGCGGGCCAAATTTTCTGGCCGAAGAGCATTCCAAAGCAGTAAGCGCCTGTGTCAGAGGCCCATATAATGATGAAAAATGCCACCATGAGAAGGCCGCTGAACTCCCCTGTGCTGTAAACTACAACCCTTGATAGCGCCACTGGAACTGCTATGTACAGGAGGCCCGCATAGAGGTATCCGGTTTTGAGGAAATCCGTGTGGTCCTTTTGGAAAAGGGATAGGATCATGACGGAACCGGACATGATGAGAAGGGGCATGACCAAGCCGCCCCCGGACAGCCATACAAGCGAGGCGCCAACGGCTGCAGCATAGTATTGAAGCATCCTGTAGGAGCCTCCCATGGTCATTTTGTAAAACTCCGTGAGCATTACAAAAGAGATGAAGGTAAACAGGATGGTATAGAGGACGCTGTTAAAAAGAAGTCCTCCCAGCATTACTGCGAGGAAGAGGACTCCGAATATGGTGCGTTTTACTGTAGTGTTCATTCTTCAGTTGCAGGGAACCTGTCGTCTGCCGCGGGTTTTACCTTAGGTCCAAGGATTTTTTCAATATCTTCGGCAAAGATAACTTCTTTTTCAAGAAGAAGGGCGCCAAGTTTCATGAAATCTTCCTTGTGGTCGTTTATGAGTTTGAGGGTGCGGTCGTGGACGTCCTTTACTATGGATTTAACCTCCTTGTCCATGAGTTCGGCCGTCTTTTCGGAGTAGGGCTTTACAAGGTTGTAGCCTTTGGCACCGGTGGAATCATAGAAGGAAAGGGCGCCAACGGAGTCTGACATGCCGTAGTACTGGACCATTGCGTAGGCCATGCCGGTCATGCGCTCGAGGTCGTTGAGGGCGCCTGTGGAAGGCTCTCCGTTGAGTATTTCCTCAGCTACGCGGCCGCCGATAAGCTGGCACATGTGGTCCATCATGACGCTACGGGACCAGTTCTTGCGTTCCTCGGGGAGGCTCCAGGTAAGGCCAAGGGCGTTTCCGCGAGGGATGATGCTCACCTTGAACACGGGATCTGCGTAAGGAAGGAGCCAGCCTACAAGGGCGTGACCGGCCTCGTGGTATGCCGTGGTGCGTTTTTCGGCAGGAGTCATTATGGTGTTGGACTTTCTTTCAAGGCCGCCGATAATGCGGTCTACGGCATCCAGGAAGTCCTGCTGCATTACTACGCTGTGTCCCCTTCTGGCAGCGGTGAGGGCGGCCTCGTTGCAGACATTTGCGATGTCGGCGCCGGAGAAACCGGGGGTGTGCTTGGCCATGAACTCAACGTTGAAGTCTTCTCCAAGCTTGATGCCCTTGAGGTGCACCTGGAATATCTCTTCACGCTCCTTGAGTTCGGGGAGTTCCACGTGAATCTGGCGGTCAAAACGGCCGGCACGCATGAGAGCCTGGTCAAGGATGTCGGCGCGGTTGGTTGCGGCAAGCACAATGACGCCGCTATTGGTGCCGAAGCCGTCCATTTCCGTGAGGAGCTGGTTGAGGGTGTTCTCTCTTTCGTCGTTGGAGGAGAAACCGCCGTTTTTGGCCCTAGCGCGGCCAACGGCGTCGATTTCATCTATGAACACTATGCAGGGGGCCTTTTCCTTTGCCTGACGGAAGAGATCCCTCACGCGGGAAGCGCCCACGCCCACGAACATCTCAACAAAGTCTGAGCCTGAAATGGAGAAGAAAGGAACGTTGGCCTCCCCTGCCACGGCTTTTGCAAGCAGGGTTTTACCGGTCCCGGGAGGGCCCACCAGGAGGGCTCCCTTAGGGATTTTGCCGCCAAGGGCGGTGTACTTGGAAGGATTCTTGAGGAAATCCACAATCTCCATCACCTCTTCCTTTGCTCCGTACAGGCCCGCAACGTCCTTGAAAGTGACATTCACCTGGCCTTTTTCTGTTTCCTTAGCGGTGGACTTGCCGGTGTTGAAGGGGTTGAAACCGCCACCGGGGCCTCCGGGCCCGCCTGCACCGCGGTTCATGCCACGGAACATGAGCACCCAGAACAGGATGAGGATAAGCAGCGGGAACAGCATCTGGAAGATATCCATCCAAATGCGTTCCTGGTTTTTCATCACCACCTTGAACTGGTCAGTTGCCGGAAGTGCCGAATTGAGCTCCTGGAACGTGGTTTCAGGGTCGAATTTAGTGGAAACCAGGAAATAGAAGTGGGGCGCGCGCCTTGGAGGCTGCCCGCCGCGGAATTTGTCGGAATACTTTGCGAGGCGGTCAGGGCGTACTTTCACCTCTCCTTTGTAGTCGTTGCGGATGAAGGTGATTTCGGCAATGTCTCCGCTCTCTATCATGGTTTTGACATCGGCCCACTCAATCTTTTCCGGGGCGGCCGTACGCTGGTTGGAAAACAGCATATAGCCTATTCCCAGAAGGAGTAGGACGTAAAACCAGGAGAAATTGAAACTTATAGTTTTCTTTGCCATTTATTTCTGCTCTTTCTTAGTGGGGGTTTTGCGGAGCTTGTACTCCTTGCGGGGGACGTCGGACCAGAGATCCTCCAGGCGATAGAAGTTGCGGTATTCCTTGAGGAAAATATGGACTACGATGTTTCCGTAATCCTGAATGATCCAGAAAGCGTTGGTCTCTCCCTGGGAACGGAGAAGCCTGTGGCCTTCCTCCTTCATCTTTTCTTCTATGTTGTCTGCTATGGCGCCCACCTGGGTGGTGTTGGAAGCGTCGCATACCACAAAGAAGTCTGTGATTGCGCCGTCTATTGCCCGTAAATCCAGTGACACTACGTCCTCTCCTTTCTTGTCAAGGATTGCGTCAGCGATAAGCCTTAAATCGTGGGTAATCATTCTAAATATTTATAGTCTTTTCTTTCGTGACACAAATATAATCAAAAAAGCTGCCATAACAAAGGCAGGTGACAATTTGGCAGTTTGAAGGTAGGCCGATTTTATGTATATTTGTGCTGAAAAAGCCTTAAAAGAGGCATATCAAGGCTTGTAACAAAAATGTTACCATTCATAACAATAATGTTATATTAGCTGATAATGAGCGCAAAGACATATATACAGGTGATAGTTCCCCTAAAGTTGGACTGGGAGCCCGTATACTATGTCCCGGAGGGTGAAAAACCCGTTGTGGGAGACCGGGTAAGCGTCCTTTTCTCCGGAAAAGAGTACCTTGCGGTTGTCAGCGGAACCGGAGTTACGCCAAGGGAAGGCCTCAAGGAAGAAGACATCCTTCCTATCATCGGCACGGATAAATCCCTCCCCCGAATCTCCGGGCGGGAGCTTGGTTTTTGGCGCACCATGGCGCAGTACTATCTTTGCACCGTGGGTGAAGTTTACAACTTGGTTTACACCATCGTCAATAATAAACCTCCGAAAAAATGGGCGCCCAAGGACAGGAGCCTTGTTGCAAGCCAGCCAGCGCTCAGCGCTTCAGAGGACGCTGCGCTCAAAAAGTCCAAGGAGGCATTCGGCAAAAAGAAAACCGTGCTTCTTTACGGCGGCGGCTCCAGGGTTTCCGTTTTTCTTGCACTTGCCTCGGAAGCCATTGCGCGCGGAGAATCCGTAATGTACCTTGTGCCGGAAATAGCATTTTCCAAGGCCCTGGAAGAGACCGTGCTGTCTGTCTTTCCGGATGCTGCAATATATAATAGCGGCCTCACCCCGGCAAAAAAACGCGACATTGTGCTGGAGGCAAGGGCCGGTAAACCAATGGTTGTGCTTGGCACCCGCAGCGCTCTCTGGATCCCTTTCTGTAACCTTGGACTCATAGTGGTGGACCACGAGCAAGAACAGTCTTTCAAGCAGGATTCCCCAGCCCCCAGGTTCCATGTCAGGGAGAGTGCAATAATGCTTGGAAGGGCGTTCGGCGCAAATGTGATCCTGGGAAGCGAATCTCCGTCTTTTGAGTCTTTATATAATGCTGAAACAGGCATTTTTACAGGCGTTGAATTAAATAAAGACTTCACTTCTTCGGGAGGGAGCTCCATGGTGCTTCTGGACATTGCCTCCGAGCGCCGAAAAAGAGGTATGGTGGGGAGTTTTTCCTTAAAGCTCATCGGCCACCTTAAAGATGCCGTGGACAAAGGGAAAAAGGTACTTGCCGTGTGTCCGTCAAAGGCCTCGGAGGAAGATTGCCGAAAAGAGCTTGACGCCATATTCCCGGGCGCCCTGGACAAATACGTTTTCACCTCCTCCCCTTTTGCCGTAAAAACAATCCCTGAAGGCCTTTATTCGGTCATTGCCATCCTTCTTGCCGATGTCCTCCTGGGCCGGGAGGATTTCCGCTCCGACGAACGCGCCGTCCAGCTTTTCGCCCTGCTTTCCGGAAAGACGGGCCTTCTTGTAATCCAGACCAGGGAACCCTCTCATCCGGCTTTTTCGGCCTCCCACCAGTCAATGATGGCCGAAAGACGCATTGCCGGCTATCCGCCATACTCAAGGCTGGTTTCAGTGACCTTGAAAGATATAGATGAAGGCAGGCTGAATCTTCGGTCAAGGTTACTCTGTAATAGGCTCAGGGAGGTCCTGAGGCCGTTCTCAGATCCCCTTATCCTTGGCCCCGGTGGCGGCGAAATCCGCATTTTCTTCAAGCGGGACAAAAACCTCCTGCCCGGAAAACAGGCCCTGTACCGGGAAATCACCTCTTTTGAAAAGCAGTACTCCTGCCACGTTACAATAGACGTAGACCCCGTTTAGCGGCTTTCGGCCATAGCTAAACTACAATTCCGTGGAACTTTGTGGAACAATTACAAGGAAATCTGAAGATTTCTTTGTAGATTTGCAGTCTATGGGAAAAATTATTGCAATAGCCAACCAGAAAGGCGGCGTGGGCAAAACCACCACCGCCATCAACCTTGCCGCTTCGCTGGCGGTTTTGGAAAAGAGCGTCCTCATCATAGACGCAGACCCTCAGGCCAACACCACGTCGGGCCTTAACTTCGACCCCGAAAACAGTGACCACCGTACTCTGTACGAGATCCTTATCGGGAAACTTTCGGCCAGTGACGCCCTCATCCAGACAGAGCTTCCCAAGCTTCACATGATTCCTTCCCACATCAATCTTGTGGGCGCGGAAATCGAGCTCCTGAATGCGCCTGACCGTGAGTCCATCCTCAAAAAGGCCCTGGAACCCATCCGCGGCAATTATGACTACATTATCATAGACTGCTCCCCTTCCCTTGGGCTTATTACAGTGAACTGCCTCACGGCCGCAGATTCAGTCATGATTCCGGTCCAGCCGGAGTTCTTCGCCCTGGAAGGCCTTGCAAAACTTATCCAGACCATCCGCCTTGTCCAGAACGGCATCAACCCCGGCCTTACCATAGAAGGTTTTGTGGTAACCATGTTCGACGGCCGCACCAAGGTGCACAACCAGGTTGTGGCTCAGCTCCGTGACCACTTCAAGGACATGGTTTTCAATACGGTAATCCAGCGCAGCATCCGTCTTTCGGAGGCTCCCTCTTATGGCAAGCCCATCATTCTCTACGACGTAATGAACAACGGTACGTCCAACTACATGAATCTGGCAAAAGAAGTGTTGGATAAGAATGAATGAGATTTCTCGACTTCGCTCGAAATGACAATTTGATATATGGCATCTAAGAATCAGTTCGGCCTTGGCAAGGGCCTTGGCGCTCTCCTTGGAGGAGAAGACCTCTCGGAACTCAGAAAACCGGTCGGCTACATCAATAAGGAAGTGGTTTCGGCCGAAGGCAAGCCTCAGGACACATCCGATGTCCTGCGCATTCCCATAGACCTCATTGAGCCCAATCCCTATCAGCCCCGCATGAGCTTCGCAACGGAAGCAATGCAGGAACTGGCCGATTCCATCCGCACCTTCGGCCTGATTCAGCCCATCACCGTGCGCCGGAAGGGAGATAAATACCAGATTATCAGCGGAGAACGCCGTTACCGTGCTTCCATCATGGCCGGCATGGACATGATTCCCGCCTATATCCGTGACGCATCGGAGCAAGGAATGCTGGAAATGGCCATTGTGGAGAACATCCAAAGGGAAAACCTGGACCCCATAGAGGTTGCCATGAGTTACCAGCGCCTTATGGACGAGTGTTCCCTCACCCAGGAGCAGATGGCCGACAGAGTTGGCAAGAAACGCGCCTCCGTCGCCAATCAGCTGAGGCTCCTGAAGCTTCCCGCAAAGGTTCAGCATGACCTCAAGGTGGGTCTTGTGAGCGTAGGTCACGCAAAGGTTCTCCTTGGCGTGGAAGACCCTGAAACCCAGGAAATGCTCTGTGACCTCATAGTGAAAGGCGGCCTTTCTGTGCGTCAGCTGGAGGAAAAGATAAAGTCCATCGGCAAGAAAAAAAGCAAGGAACAGGAAGACGGCGCCCAGGAGCTCCCGGACATGTATTACAGGCTCCTTGAAAACGTGGGCAAGTACTTTGGGGAGAACATTTCCCTGAAGCGCACCCGTGACGGAAAGGGCACCATGACCATCAAGTTTGAGTCCGATTCCCAGATGGAGCAGTTCCTGAGGGCCCTTGACCAGAGATAATGAAGGGTACCGCTCGCATAATTGCCTTTCTTGCAGCGCTCATGCTATGTCTACCGCTGGCCGCACAATATCGTGACGACCAATTCAAGCGTGATGCGTTTACCCAGACTTATGCCGATACCACGGAAAAGACCAAGACCGACACCACCCAGCTCTTCAATTTCAAGGAGTTTTTCGGCGGGCTGGCGCATAAGCGCACGGCGTCCCTGAAAACCCTTACCATGGGCTCCACCATATTTATAGGTGGCAACCAGATCTACCACAAGCAGTACTGGAAACTGCCCATCATATATGGCGGAATTGGTGCCGGAATTTACGGCGGTATCCACTTCGGGAACATGTATAAGAGCACCGGAGAGGCTCAGTACAAGACATATAGCACGCTGTCCTATGTTGGCGCGGGGCTTGTGTGGTGGGGCTCTCTCATGGACGGCGCGGTGTGTTTCAAGAGCGACAAATCCCCTGATCCAGCCCGTTCTACGGTGTATTCCCTGCTGCTTCCCGGTCTTGGCCAGGTTTACAACGGTGAGTTCTGGAAGGTGCCGCTGTACCTTGGCCTCATGGCGGGCTCCGTTAATTTTGTAGTGGACAACAACCTGCAGTATATAAGATGGAAAGCGGCATACGACGCGGCAACGTCGGAGGACGAATCCGTTGAGAAGCCCCCGTACAGTGCCGAAAATGCCAAGATGTTCAGGGACCTCTACAGAAGGTACCGTGACTATTCCATCCTTGCGGTGGCACTCACTTACCTTATTCAGGTAATTGATGCCAACGTGTTTGCCTACATGCAGGATTTTGAAGTGAACGACGACATCTCCATGCGCATAGAACCTGCCGTGCAGCCTATCCAGTATGCGGTTGGCGGTACTCCCCAGGCCGGGATGTCCGTAGGAATGAGTGTGGGGTTAAGATTCTGAAAATGAGAAAACTGATAATTCTTTCAATAAGCTTTTTGACAGCCGTTTCAGCGGCGGCACAGGATACGGATTCACTGCTCCAGAGGTGGTACATGCACCGTCAGGGCAAATCCCAGGCCCCGGATGCAGGGTACAACATGGACTCCGTGAAGTTCACCACAAACGTGCCGGATTCCACTCTCATGCAGCGTCTTGAGAGCATGCACAGTTTCATCACTCTCCCCTACAACGAGACCGTGAAGAACTACATGGTGCTCTACTCGGAGAAGATGCCGTCAAAGATGGGGCAAATCCTTTCTCTCAGTGAGTATTACTTCCCCATATTTGAAGAAACGCTAGACCGTTATGGGCTGCCATTGGAGCTTAAGTACATGGCGGTTATCGAGAGCCATCTCAACCCCAGGGCCGAATCAATTTACGGTGCCAAGGGCCTGTGGCAGTTTATGTACCGCACCGGCCTCAGTTACGGCCTCAGGGTCAATTCTTATATTGACGAGCGCATGGATGCGGTGCTTTCCACGGATGCCGCGTGCAGGTACCTCAAGGATGCCTACGCCATTTTCGGCAGCTGGCCGCTTGCAATTTCGGCATATAACTGCGGCAGCGGAAATGTGAACAAGGCCATAAAAAGGGCCGGCGGAAGCACGGACTATTGGAAAGTTTACGACTACCTCCCCCGCGAAACCAGGGGCTATGTCCCTGCCATGGTGGGCGCCATGTACGCTTTCAACTATGCCAAGGAATACGGTATCAGGCCGGATCCCGCCGCCGTGCCGGAGTACGTGGACACCTTCCACGTGCACACAAACATGCATCTTCGGCAGATAAGCGAGGTCATGGGCATCCCCATGGACGACATCCGTGACCTTAATCCGCAGTATTTCAAGGACTACGTGCCCGGGAAGGGCGGCTCTGAGGTCATCCGGCTCCCCTTCAACTACAGCAGCCAGTTCCTGGAGATGCAGGACTCCATAGTCCGTTACAAGGCAGATGCCCTTCTTGGCGGCAAGATAACCGACGGCCGCGAGGTCGTTAACGGCCGCCCCGTCCAAACCTCCGCCGGCACCACGTGGGTATACTACAAGGTCAAATCCGGCGACACCCTCAGCCACATCGCAAAGAAATACCACTGCTCCGTGAAGCAGCTCAAATCCTGGAACAACCTCCGCAGTGACCGCATTTCCATCGGCCAGCGTCTTAAGGTTGGGAAGAGGTAGGGGGCGTTTTTCCGGTCAGAAGCCACACTGCAATTGCAGGTTAAGGGTGGGGTCGGCGGGGCGGCCGGCGCGGAGGAGGATGGCGGCGCGGAGGTTCAGCCGGAGGTCAAGGCGGCCGAAACGCCATTTGGCGGACCCTACGGCGGAAAAGGAGGCGCCGCGGCCGTAGTATGCCGGGACGGAGAAGGTGCCGGGGGCGTCACGCTCATATACGTATATGCGGTCTGGCCAATTGTCAATCACAAACCCCGTTACTCGAAGGTAGGCGGCATACATATCAGCCTTATACCCGCCCTCAAGATACCCGAGGCCGGACCAGCCTTCGCAGCGCACAGCCTCCAGCCGAAGCACGGAAAGCCATGGCCCCGTGCCGAAGCGGAAATCCGTGCGGACGTCCGTGCGAGGGGCTTCGTAGTTACGGTAGCGCTCTGTTAGGCGCGCATCAAGCGCTAACAACCCGTTTATCTGCCACTTCCAGATGGCATATCCCCTAACCTGCAGGCGGTGGGGATCAACCTCCGGAACGGGAAGAAGCGACGCGTCCAACGTGAAAGAAAGCTTATGCGCCGGGACGGAACTCCCAAAACCCGTAACCCCGGATAGCTGCCGGCGAGCCTCTGAAACCCACTCAAACCCTGCTGCAAGGCCGTATTCACCGTTCTTTTTTCCAGTAAATCGGCTTGGAACAGCCCTTCCCTGAAACGCCAGCCGGGCCGTTTCCCCAAGCGGGATCCTAACCGCAGCCTTCCCCGCAAAAGAACCCTTTCCATAGGCCGCTTCAACAGCCGTCTGCACTCCCCTGAAACTCCACCTTGAATCAATGCTTGCCGAAAAGCCACCACTAGGCGCATACCCGGCCGTAACACCGGCCTGGCCGTAGCGCCCGGTCCATTCGGCCCGTCCGCCGAAAACCCCGTTCACGGAGCCGAACACGCTCCCCTGCCATCCCCTTCCGAAACTGTACTCTGCGGCGCCTCCAAATGGGATTTCGGCCGGATTGTAACTCCATGCAGGGGCAATACCCGCAGCGCGCGGTACAAAGGCGTCCACCGTGGAGAAGGAGGTCATCATGAACCCCGTCCAGCTATGTAGCCCAAGGCCGTAACGCACATTGAAATGCCCCGCCACCACCCTCAAACGCCTTCCCGTCCATTCCCCGTGAAGGCTCCATTGAAGCTTTCTCAGCGGCTCTCCGTACACGTGCCTCACAGCCCCGCCGGCCCGCCAGAATTCGCCCTGGACCTTGGCCTTCACCCCCATATTTTTAAGTGTTCCCCTGGCAATGAACGTGCTTTTCACCCCAACGGTGTCGGCCTTTCCCGGAAGGCGCTGTGAATCAAACCTCAAAAACGGTCCCAGAGCCTCTGCAGCCTCTTTGGAAAAGCCGTCCACAAGCGCCAGTTCCGAGATGGAAAGGATGTCCCCGTAACGGCTCCGGTAATCCAGGATGGATGCCACCTGATAGGCCGAAAGAAGGACTCCGGGCCTTAGCCTGGGGCTATTGACGACAACAGGCCGGGCACTCTCCACAGCCTCAATGTCAACCTCCGAAAGTTCCTCCTCCGAGCCCGCCCCGGAAAGATACATTGCGGCTCTCAGAACCTCACCGCTTTGCGCCGCCGCCGCAAACCCGCAAAACGCCGCGCAGAGTATGCTCAAACACTTTTTCATGCCTGCAATTTGCAAGGAAAAACGCAAAGAGACAATAAAGCCGTAACAAGAAGTGTTGTTTCACGTGTAATATTTTGTTGTTTTTTACTAAATTTGCAAAACCGACCATTTTTTAACAATGGAACAGAAAATTACTCTTCACGACAAAACGTTCAAAATGTATATCCCCAATGCGGATATAGAAAAGGCAATCGATGCTGTCGCCGCCAAAATGAACGCGGATTTCTCCTCTTCCACAGACGCCAATCCCCCTGTGATGCTGTGCACCCTTAACGGAGCCGTAATCTACGCCGCAGAGCTTCTCAAGCGCCTCACCTTCCCCGTGGAATTCAAGGCAATGAAGCTTAGCTCCTACGAAGGCACCCATTCTACAGGAAACGTCAAGGCCGAACTCCCCGCCGGAATCGGGGACCTCAGCGGCCGCACCGTGATTGTGGTGGAGGATATTGTGGATACCGGCAACACCATAGTAGCCATGAAACAGCTGCTGGAGGGCCTTGGAGTAGGCAAAACCGTCATCTCCACCCTTCTCCTGAAGCCGGAAGTGTACAAGAAGGACGTGAAGCTGGATTACGTGGCCATGGAAATCCCCAACCGCTTCATAGTTGGTTTCGGCCTGGATTACAACGAACTTGGCCGTAATATAAAAGACATCTATGTACTTGACCAATAAGCAGATATGAAATACTTTGTTCTCTTCGGCCCTCCCGGTGCAGGAAAGGGCACGCAGGCAGGCGCAATGGTAGAGCGCTACAATCTCTGTCACCTTTCAACCGGAGAACTTCTCCGTGCCGAAATATCGGCGGGCACTCCCCTTGGCCTTGAGGCAAAAAGCCTCATTGAGGCCGGAAACCTGGTCCCGGACTCCGTTGTGGAAGGCATGATAGAATCAAAATTCCGTGAAACAAAGGGCGTGGACGGCTTCCTTCTGGACGGCTTCCCCCGCACAATCGCACAGGCACAGTCCCTTGACGGAATGCTTGCAAAGACCTCCGAGACAGTATCCGGCTGCATCTCCATCATGATCCCGGATTCCCTCATCCATGAGCGCATAGCCCACAGGGCCCTCATTGAAGGCCGCGCAGATGACGCCAAAGACGAAATCGTAAGTAACCGCATTCAGACATATCATTCCAAAACCGAACCCCTCATAGATTATTACCGCAAAGCCGGAAAATACTTTGAGATAGATGGCACCGGTTCCATAGAAGAGGTACGCCAGAGGCTCTTTGATGCCATGGACAAACTCTGATAACTCCCCTTCCAGATGCACAGGATTTTTCTCCCAATTTACCACTTCTTCAAAGGCCGAAAGGCCCTTATGTATGTGCTGATGATTGCCTCGGCGCTTGTTTTTGCCTTTTTCGGCCTTAAACTGCGCTTCGAGGAAGACATCATAAAACTTCTCCCCCATTCGGCCACCTCCAACGAGATGGCCTTCTCGGACATGAGCCTCAAGGACAAGGTGTTCATCCAGCTCACCTCCGCAAATCCGGAGGAGCCCGTGGACCCCATGCGCCTTGGAGAGTGCATGGAAGAGTACTGTAACATCATCCAGGAAAGGGACAGTTCCACCCATTTCATCAATAACCTCCTGTGCACCCTGGAATCCGACATGGCGTTCGCTGCCATGGATTTTGGTATTTCGCACCTTCCCACTTTGGTGGACCCTCAGTGGTATCCGGCCATAGATGAAGCCCTTTCAAGGGAAAGGATAGACTCCATAATGGCCGTGAACTATGAACTTGTGATGCAGGACGAAACCGGCGAGATTTCCCAGATGGTGGCCCTTGACCCTCTGGCCCTGAGGGACATAGTGCTCCCCGGGCTATCCGGAGATGACTCCGCCATGGGAGGCTTTGCAATTGAAGACGGCCATCTTTTCTGCCCGGACAAAACCGTGGCGCTGGCCTTCCTCTCCCCTTCTTTCGGCTACACCAATTCCGGGGTTGCCACAAAGTTCAACAACCTCCTCACAAAGGCCGCAAAGGAGTATTGCGCTGCAAACCCCGATGTCCGTATCCTTATCCACGGCAACCCTCAGGCCAGTTTCTCCAACGCCAACACCATCAAACACGACCTTGTGTGGACGGTTGGCCTGTCGCTCCTGGTGATTCTAATAATGATGATCCTGAGCTTCCACTCGTTCAGGTTCGTGTGGCAGCAGGTGGTGCCGGTGGTTTACGGCGTGCTGTTCTCCCTGGCATGCATTTACTGGATAAAGGGTTACGTTTCCCTCATGGCCCTTGGATTCGGCGTAATCATTCTAGGAGTTGCAATCAGCTACTGCCTGCATATCCTCATACATTTCTACTATGTGGGAGACGTAGAAACCATGCTTAGGGAGGAATCCACGCCCGTTTTCCTTGGAATGCTCACTACCATCGGCGCATTCTTGGGCCTGCTTTTCACGGAAAGCGACCTCCTGAGGGACTTCGGCCTGTTTGCAACCTTCTCCCTCATTGGAAGCACGCTTTTCGCCCTCATTTTCCTGCCTCATTTCATGAGCGCCAGCCAAATCCGATTCCATCGCGTGAAGGGCTTCCCCCTTGTGGACAAGATCAACAACCTCCCCTGGGACTCCAACAAATGGATTATCGGCACGCTCATAGCTGTTATAATAGTGGGCGTAATCCTGAGCCCGCGCGTGAAGTTCGACTCCGACCTCCGGAACCTTGACTACGACGACCCCGCCCTCACGGAAAGCCAGAACCTCTACAACCAGAAAAACGCAGACGGCTACTCCCACCAGTATTTTGCGGCTTATGCCGATAACCTGGACGACGCCCTGGAATACAACAAGGGCATGTACCGCACCCTGGATTCCCTGAAGGAAGCTGGCATCGCAAAGTCATGGTCCAACATAACCGGTCTCATTTTCCACTCCACCTCTGACCAGGAGGAGCGCATAAAGGCCTGGAACGCTTTCTGGACCAAGGGAAAGGTGGCACGTCTCAAACGGGATCTTCGGGAATCCGGGCGTGAGCACGGCCTGCCCGCAGACATGTTCGACACCTTCACTTCCCTCCTTGACGCCTCCTACGAGCCCGGCAACCTCTACGAATCCGGAATCATCCCCGCCGGCCTCATGAGCAACTACATAGAGCGCCAGGCAAGCGGCCGATACCTTGTGTTCACGGACGTAGCCTATCCGGAGCCCGTTCGCGACGTTGTATGGGGAACCCTTGCAAAATGCCCCAACGTGATAGTGCTGGAGCCCTTCTTCTACTGCCGCGACATGGTGGAGATTGTCCACGACGACTTCAATACCACCGTCTGGATATCCTCCCTGTTTGTGCTCATTGTCCTCCTTATCAGCTTCAGGAACATCCTCATTGCGATCATCGCCTTCTTCCCCATGTTCATAAGCTGGTTCGTGATGCAGGGCTTCATGTCCATTTTCGGCCTGGAATTCAACCTTATCAACATAGTTATCGCAACCTTCATCTACGGCATTGGCGTAGACTACAGCATCTTTGTAATGGAGGGTCTCCTGAAGGAAGCCCGTACAGGCCGAAGAGACATGCTGGAATACCACAAGGTTGCCATTTTCTACAGTGCCGCCGTGCTTGTGATTGTGGTGAGTTCCCTCATTTTCGCAACCCACCCTTCGCTCAAGTCCATTGGCGTGATCACCCTCATAGGCATGGCTTCCACCATCCTTATAACATATTCGCTGCAGCCCTGGTTCTTCCGCATCCTTTGCAAGGTACCGGCCCTCAGGCGCAGTTTCAGAATCCCTGAAAAGTGATGACACAGTTTCTTGACGCTAACTCCTACCTTAACCTTATACGCGGCGGGGCAGCCCGCCTTGCCGAAAATCGCCAGAGCATCAACGACCTAAATGTCTTCCCTATCCCTGACGGCGATACCGGGGACAACATGCTCATGACCATCGAGGCCGGCTCCAGGGCATCCGGAGCCACCCTCACCCAGATGGCCGATTCCGTTTCCTCCGGCATGCTCCTTGGCGCCCGCGGAAACTCCGGCGTAATACTTTCCCGCATCTTTGCAGGCATCGCCAAAGGCTTCAAAGGCCTTGAAAAGGCCGATATACGCGAGTTCGCAAAAGCCATGCGCTCCGGCGTAAAAGAAGCCTATACGGCCGTCTCAGAGCCCGTTGAAGGCACAATCCTCACCGTCTTCAGGGAGGGCGTGGAGGCTGCCTGCGGGGCATCTTCCATAGAGGAATTCATGGACCTTTGGATTGCCGCAATGGACCTTAGCCTGCAGCATACCCCGGAGCTTCTGGACGTCCTGAAGAAGGCCGGCGTGGTTGACAGCGGCGGCGCCGGGCTCCTTTGCATAGGAGAAGGCATGAGAGATGCGCTTTATGGAAGAGCCCCGATCGTAGTCGGGGATGACACCCCCGCGGGCGCTGCGTCTGTCATGCCCGGCCATGACCGGGCATCCATAGACATTTCGGCCTTTACGGAAGACAGCGTGCTGGAGTTTGGCTACTGCACGGAGTTTCTCCTTAGACTTCAGCGCTCAAAGGTGGACCTTGACACTTTTGACGAGTCCGTAATCCACGACTGGCTCGCCTCACAAGGAGATTCCCTGGTTTTTTTCCGTGACGGAAGCATAGTGAAAGTCCACGTCCATACCAAGGATCCCGGAGCCATACTCTCAAAGTGCCGGGAATGGGGCGAGTTCCTTACCATAAAGGTGGAGAACATGACCCTGCAGCACCACGAGAACCACATGGAAGAGCGTTTCAAGCGCTCCCGCAAAGCCCTTGGAATTGTGGCGGTAGCCGCCGGAAAAGGCCTCACGGAGAGTTTCCGTGAAATGGGGGCCGATACCGTAATAGAGGGAGGCCAGACCATGAACCCTTCCGTAGAGCGTTTCCTGGAGGCTTTTGACAGCACTAATGCCGAAACCATCCTGGTTTTCCCCAACAACTCCAACATTATCCTGACTGCAAATCAGGCTTCGGCCATGTATGAGAAGTCAAAGGTGGTTGTAATCCCTACCAAAACCATTCCTGAGGGCTATTATGCCCTTGCCAACCTTGATGCCGAACTCCCCGCGGAAGAGCTTGTCCCCGCCCTTGAAGAGGCCGCAGCTTCCGTAACCACCGGCGCGGTTTCCAAAGCCATCCGTGACACTGAAATAGCGCGCACCGGAGACTTCGTGGGCTTCAGCGGCAAGGACCTTCTCACAGGCTCCCCTTCCCGCCCGGAAACCCTCAGGGCCCTTGCCGAAAAACTGGACGCCGGCAGCGCCGACATATTCATTATTTTCCGCGGAGCAGATGCCCCGGAAGATGAGGCCGAATCCCTGAAGGCCGAATTTGAAAAGAAATACCCCGCCACCGAGGTCATACTCATAGGCGGAGACCAACCTGTTTACGATTATTTGCTTCTGATATGCTAAAGCTTTACACCGACACCGACACCGATTTCACCCCGGAACTTGCCGCCGAATACGGCTACAAGCTCATTTCCATGCCTTACAGCATAGACGCCCATACCACATATCCTTACGTGGATTTCGACACCTTTGACGGCCATGCCTTCTACGATACCCTTAGGGGCGGAGTCCTTCCCACCACCAGCGCCATTTCCAAGGAGCAGTACATCCGCTACTTCGAGGATGACTTCAAGGAAGGCGATGAGATTCTCTATGTCCACTTCTCCCGCGCCATGACAAACACCTTCGACGCCATGGACCAGGCGGTGGCCGAGCTAAAGGCCCAGTACCCTTCGGCCCGCTTTGAAGAAATTGACACTAAGGGAATTACCACAATAAGCTACGCCATTGTGCGTGAGGTTGGAGACCTTGTGAAGGCCGGAAAAACCCTTGACCAGGTTCTGGAATGGGCCAAGACCGAGGTAGACAAGTTTGCAATGTACTTCTTTGCCGACGACCTCAAGTTCTTCCGTCGCAGCGGCCGCGTGAGCGGACTTGCCGCCACCATGGGAACCCTCATTGGCGTACGTCCCCTCATCCACATGAGCCAGGAAGGCAAGATGGTGTCCGTAGGTACCGCCAAAGGCCGGAACAAGGCCATGGCTTACCTTGTGGAAAAAGTGGGTGAACTTGGAGACGACATCTCCTCCCACCGCATTTGTATCGGCCACACGGACGCTCCCGAAATTGCCCGCCAGATAGGCTTCATGATTGAGGAGAAATACGGCAAGCAGGACATTGTCTACGTGTATGTGAATCCCACCGCCGGCAGCCACTGCGGCCCCAACGGCGTTGGAGTCTGCTTCCATGCCAAACATAGATAACCATGATCACCGTAGAAGAAGTCAAAACCAAAAAACAGCAGAAGGAGTTCCTGAACTTCCCGCTGGACCTCTACAAGGGAAATCCTTACTACATTCCGCCCATGTACATGGACGAGAAGAAGATTTTCCGCAAGGATTACGTGTACAACACCAGTTGTGACGCGGTTTTCTTCAATGCTTACAAGGATGGCGTGATTGCGGGCCGCGTGCAGGGAATAATCCAGAAGGACGCCAATGCCAAGAACGGGGAAAAACGCGCACGTTTCACCCGCATTGAGGCAATAGATGATGCCAATGTCTTCAAGGCACTTATGGACGCGGCCGAAGCCTGGGCACGGGAAAAGGGCATGGACACCATCCAGGGCCCTATTGGCTACTCTGACCTTGAAAAGGAGGGACTTCTCATAGAGGGCTTTGAAACCCCCGGTAACTTTGAAACCACCTATAACCTCCCCTACTACCAAAAGCATATTGAAGCCCTTGGTTATAAGAAAGAGGTAGACTACACCGGTTCATTCCTTTACGGCCCGGAATCTGAAGAAACGCTTGAAGACATGGAAAAAACCGTGGACTTCATCTTCAGGCGCTATAAACTCCATTTTGGGGAGTCCAAAAACGGCTCAGACTTCCTCAAGAAGTACGCCGACGGTATTTTCAACCTTATCGACAAGTCCTACGAGGGCCTGTATGGCACAGTGCCGTTCACGGACGGAATGCGTAAGCTCATGCTGGATAACTTCGGCCTTGTAATAAGCCCCAAGTATTCGGCAATAATCCTGGATGAGAATAACAAGCCCGTGTGCTTCGGCCTGGCAATCCCCTCCCTCAACAAGGCCTTCAGGGGCACCAGGGGCCATATTACGCCCGGCGTGGCGGTGCGGTTCCTACAGTGCACCAGAAACCCTGAGAGCCTGGATCTCTGCATCATAGGCGTAGACCCTGAATACCTTAACCGCGGGGTTTCGGCAGCCCTTTCCCTTGCAATCATGAAAATGCTCCGGGACAACCCTTCGCTTAAGTATGCCGACACCTGCATCAACCTTGAAGACAACTACGCAATTCAAAACCAGTGGAAACGCTTCCGCCGCGACACCCCCAAGCGCTACCGCTGCTATGTTAAACCGCTATGATTAAGATACTTGTAGACTGCTTTGGCGGAGACCACTGCCCTGAGGCACCCGTACAAGGCGCCCTGAACGCCCTTGCAAAGAATCCGGAGCTTTACGTGATGCTATGCGGGGATGAGGCCATCCTTAAAAAGGAACTTGAAGGAAAGGCCTATGACAAGGAGCGCGTGGAGATTGTGCACGCTCCGGAGGTGATTGGCTGCGACGAAAAACCCACGGACGTAGTGCGCCTCAAGAGGAACTCCTCCATGATGAAGGCAATCATCCTCCTAAGGGACCGCGACGACATTTCGGCAATGGTCTCAACCGGCTCCACAGGGGCCCTTGTCACCGGCGCCCTTGTGCGTCTGGGCCGAATTCCCGGCGTCATCCGCCCTGCCTTCTGCCCCATCCTTCCCACCATGGACGGCGGGCTTGTGGGCATTTGCGACAGCGGTGCCAACGTAGAAGTGACCCCCGCCCATCTGAGGCAGTTTGCAATAATGGCATCCCTCTATATGGAAAACGTCTACGGCGTCTCCAAACCCCGCGTAGCCCTTCTCAACGTTGGGAAAGAGGCCGAAAAAGGCGACGAAGTCCGTCAGGAAGCCTACAAGCTCCTCCAGGAAACGGAAAACCTGAATTTTGTGGGAAACATGGAAAGCCGCGACCTCCTTTCCGGGAACTACAACGTGGTGGTTGCCGACGGCTTTTCCGGGAATGTCCTTGTAAAAACCACGGAAGGCACCGCCCTGGAACTGCTTAAGAAACTCAAGAAGGAGATTTTCAGCCGCACCATTTACAAGATGGGAGCCCTCCTCATGAAGCGGATGTTCTCCCGCATGAAGGAGTTCATGAACTACCAGAACTACGGCGGAAGCGTGCTCCTTGGCACCTCCAAGGTGGTTGTGAAGGGCCACGGCTCCTCAAAGGCCGTAGCGGTTGAAAAATGCATAGAACAGGCCTACCGCATGCAGGTAAGCGGCCTTTCGGCCAAAATTGAGGCCGAAATCTCAAAATACGATCATTACGAAGAATAGAATATGTTTGAAAAAGTACAGGCAATCCTTGCAAAACAGCTTAGGCTGGACCCCTCGAAGATTACCCCTCAGTCACTTATAAAGAAAGACCTTGGGGCCGATTCCCTTGACATTCTCCAGCTTCTCATGAGAATCGAGGACCAGTACGGAATTGTGATTCCGGACCAGGCCCTCGCAAAATTCGAAACTGTCTCCGACGTAGTCTCCTACCTTGAAAAGCAGGAGGTTAAGATCCCTGACTAACCGCCAATAAACTCGCGGAGGAGCGATGTTGCCGGGATTTCCTTGTCAGGCACAGGGGTGAAGTAGTGGATGAACTTCAGGAGGCGGTGGCTCTCACTGTACTCCGGGCAGTTCTGGGGAACGCTTCTCAGAATGGGTTCGGCATGGTTCTTAAGCACCGCAAACTCAATGAGATAGGCGCTGTTGAACATTACGTCGGCCATTTCCTGGAAAGGATATATCCACTTTTCTTCGGCATCCAGCACGTTCTGCCAGTTGGATATGGATTCGCGGGCGGTGAACGCTCCCTTGTTGTAGTCCCTCACGATGCGCCTCAGGAGGCGGTTGTCTGAGGTGGGGATGGCGTTGTGGTCGTCAAGGTTAGTTGCCGTGAGGGTATTGATGAAGATGCGGAACTTGGCCTCTTCAGGGATATCGGAGGTAAGGGCCGGATTGAGGGCGTGGATGCCTTCTATGAGAAGGATGGAGCCTTCCGTTAGTTTAAGATGCTTGCCGTTATATTCCCTCAGGCCAGTAACAAAGTTATACTCAGGCACATTCACCTCTTCCCCGCCGATGAGCGCCATGATGTCTCGCTCCATGAGGGCGTGGTCTACGGTATCGAAGTTGTCGAAGTCGTAGGAGCCGTCCGGGAACTTAGGGGTGTCCACCCTGTTCACAAAATAGTCGTCTGTGCTCATGGAGACGGGCTTCAGGCCGCAGGCCTTGAGCTGGATGGATAGCCTCTTGCAGAACGTGGTTTTGCCGGAAGATGAAGGGCCGGTTATGAGGACCACCTTCAGAGGGGTTTGGCAGCGGTTGCGGCGGTCTATTTCTTCGGCAATCTTAACTATTTTCTTCTCCTGGAGGGCTTCGGCAATCTGGATTAGCTCGCTGGCGTGGCCGTTAAGGAAGGCCTGGTTTACGTCTCCTACGGTATTGAGACCCATTATGAGGTTCCAGCGGAGGGCCTCCTTGAACATGTCGTAGGTTTTGGGCTGGTCTATGAAGGAAACCACTTCCAGAGGGTTTTCACGGGAGGGGCCAAGCAGCACAAGGCCGTCTTCGTAGGGCATTATGTCCCATACCTTCAGATAGCCGGTACTGGGGACAAGTTTCCCGTAATAGTAGTCCGTGGTATCTCCAAGGGTATAGTAGTCCGTGTAGGCCTCTCCGCTTGTCTCCAGCAGCAGGACCTTGTCCATGTGGCCGGACTTCCGGAATTCCTTTATTGCCTTTTCCGTCTGAACGTCGTAGCGGTGGAAGGGCATGTCTTTTTCCACAAGTTCCAGCATTCGGGATTTCACGGCCGAAACATCCTGCGGGGCAAGGTCGCTGCCGTCTTCCTTCCTGAGATGGAAGAACACTCCGTGGCCGATGGGGTGCTCCATATAGAGTTTACTGCCGGGGAAAACGTCCTGGGAGGCCTTGTAGAGCAAAAAACTAAGCGAGCGTGAGTACACTCTCATTCCGCTCGCTTCACGGACGTCCATGAATTCTACGTCCTTGTTTTGGTATACCTTGAATTTCAGGCCCTGCGACACATTGTTGACCTTGGCGGACACAACGGTGTAGGGCGGGTTGGGCTGAAACTCCGTGAGCATTTGCGCTAGGGACGTGCCTTCCGGAAAACGCTTGGACTCACGGGTGTTCTTGCAGTAGACTTGTACCATCTGGAAAAGGTAGGTTTATAGGTTAGAATGACATGTTCTTGAGCCAAGTGAGGAATTCGGCCAGCCAGTTTGAAGTTGTTTCCTCCGACATCTTTTCAGGGTCCAGGCCGAAGCCGTGGCCGCCGGTTTGATACTGCACATAATGATGGGGCACATGTGCGGCGCTGAGGGCCGAATCCAGAAGTATTGAGTTGTGGGGATCCACAACTTGGTCGTCGAGGCAGTTAAGGATAAACACGGGAGGCATGTCCGCTCTCACGTGCTTTTCCATTGACAGGGAGTCCCTCAAGGCCTTTTTCCCGGTATTGCGCTCTCCAAGGATTCCAAGGCGGGAGCGCTTGTGGACATAACGTTCATCGGAGAGAGTGACCACGGGATATATTGCGGCCGCAAAATCCGGCCTAAGGGAAACGACGGGCTTCAGATTGTACTTTTCCAGGAAATTTGTGCCGAACAGCTCTGCGCCCATAAGGGCCAGGTGGCCTCCGGAAGAGAAACCGATTACACCTACCGGACCATTGTAGCGGGTGCGAACAAGCTGGATTGAGCGCTGGAGGTCCGATATCATGTCCGGGTGACGGTTGCCCCTGAGCACGCTGCGGTATTTGGACACAAACTCAAACTTTCCGGCCACCCTGTAGCGAAGCACATATGCCACGTAACCTTCCGCGGCAAGGGCCTGGGCCACCATGGTGCCTTCTTCTTTGTTGTCCAGCCAGTGATAGCTGCCGCCCGGGCAAATGATGATGGCGGCACGCGGGGTGCCTTCCGGGAGATACTCAGTGAGGGTTACCTGCTTGGCGCCGCAGGAAGTTCCGTCCCAAATCTTAATCTGGGCAATTGCCGAAAGAGGGAGCAGCATTATGGCTAAAGCAGCCAGGATGTATCGTTTCATGCGCACAAAGATACAAAAAAATACGGAAATTTATTTTACTATTAGGAAACAGCCCCCAAGAATAAGGAAAACGCCCACCCACTGCTGCCATTCAACGGTTTCCTTGAAAAAGATGATGGAAACGAACATGGCAAAAAGGAAACTGAGGGATGTGAGCGGATATATCTGATGGAAGGGATAGTTCCTGAGCATGTACACCCATTCGGCCAGCATGACAATGCCACATATGGCCGAAAGGAGCAGCGCCCAATTGAGGAAGACGCCGTCACGGAAGAAAGCCCAGTTCCAGTTGAAGGAGGGCATTTTGTCAGATGCCACCTTGAAAAGCGACTGCGTGGCGCACATGAGGATGGCCTGCGTGACTGAGAGGACGATGAGTCTGAACATAAAGTGAAATGTTTTTGCGAATTTACTCAAAAAAAAGCGTAAATTTGCATAATATAAAATAAGGAAGAACTTAAAACTATAAATAAAATGGAAAAGGGTCCTATTTCACAATTCATTACCCACAATTACCGTCATTTCAACGCTGCTTCGCTGGTAGACGCAGCAAAGGCCTATGAAGATCTTCTTGCCAAGGGTGGCAAAATGTTCCTTGCCATGGCAGGTGCAATGTCCACCGCAGAACTCGGCATCACCCTTGCGGAAATGATCCGCCAGGACAAGATTGCCTTTGTATGCTGCAGCGCCAACAACCTTGAGGAAGACATCATGAACCTTGTGGCCCACAGCCACTACTACAGGGTTCCCGGTTACCGTGACCTCACTCCCCTTGAGGAGCAGAAACTCCTTGACAACCACTACAACCGCGTCACAGATACCTGTATCCCCGAAGAAGAGGCTTTCCGCCGTCTTGAAAAGCACCTTGTAGAGGTTTGGGACAAGGCTAAGGCCGAAGGCAAGCGCTACCTCCCCTATGAGTTCATCTATCAGATGATCCGCAGCGGTGTCCTGGAGCAGTACTATGAGATTGACCCTAAGGATAGCTGGGTGGTTGCCGCATGTGAGAAGAACATCCCCATCATCTGCCCCGCTTGGGAAGACTGCACCACCGGTAACATCTTCACCGCTCACGTAATCCGCGGAGAGTATGATCCTCACATGGTTATCCAGGGTGTAGAGGTCATGATGTTCCTGGTCGACTGGTACAAGAAGAACGCTCCCGGCGTAGGCTTCTTCCAGATTGGCGGCGGTACCGCCGGAGACTTCCCCATCTGCTGCGTTCCCATGATGGAGCAGGACCTTGGCTGGGAGGGCACTCCCCTCTGGGCTTATTTCTGCCAGATCTCGGACTCCACAACCTCTTACGGTTCCTATTCCGGTGCCGTCCCCAACGAGAAAATCACCTGGGGCAAGCTTGCACCCGATACTCCTAAGTTCATCGTGGAGAGCGACGCCACCATCGTAGCACCTCTTATCTTCGCCTACGTCCTTGGCTGGTAAGAAGGGCATACTGACAAAAGTGAAGGGCCTGTTCCGTAAAAAGGGGCAGGCTCCTTCCTCTCCATTGTCTTCATCATCTTCTTCCTCGCATGTGCCTCCGCTTGCAAAGCCAATGTCGGCAGGAGAAGCCCGCGAGATTGGGATTCTGGTTCACGAGTGGGTGCGTGCCAAAGGCTACCGCCTTCCCCACCGTACCATGCAGGAAGCTGCAAAAAGCATCGGCACGGATTCAGTAAAACTCCACCGTTACTGTGTCAATTCTCTGGGCATGGATTTCCGCGCATGGCGCACCGGCCTCAGGGTGGAAGACGCCAAGAAAATAATGGCCGAAGATCCTTCCATTCCCGCTTCTCACGTTGCCAGGATGGTTGGCATCATGGACCGCAGCAACTTTTTCCGGCAGTTCACCATCATCACAGGCATGAGCCCGGACGACTGGCGTAAAAATCACTCAAAATAACCCGCTTTTCCTGATATTTTCGGCCATCTCATGCGCCAGCCTTGCTCGCGCCTCAAGGGAGTACCAAGCAATGTGCGGGGTAAGAAGAAGGCGTTCAGGGTGAGCCATATGAAGGAAAGGATGACTTTCCGGCAGGGGTTCTTTCACGTACACATCTATACCGGCCCCGGCAATGAGGCCCTCGTCAAGGGCGCGCGCCAAGTCCTCTTCAACGGCAATGCCTCCGCGTCCTGTGTTCACAAGAAAGGCCGTACGCTTCATTTTCCGCAGCTCATTAAGGCCGATAAGACCCGCCGTGCGTTCATTGTATGGGGCGTGGATGGAAATGACATCGGCCTTTGAAAGGAGTTCCTCAAGCCCTACGGAAGGATAATCCTTGCAGTGCGAAGTGCCTGAGGTTGAATAATATATGACATCCATTCCAAAAGAGCGTCCAATTGCCGCCACCTTCTGGCCGATTGCTCCCATGCCAATGATTCCAATGGTTTTTCCGGAGAGTTCCGTGAAAGGATGACGGTAGTCTACATGCACGACATTCTTGCTGTACTCACCGCCGTGAACGAATTCGTTGTAGTGGAAGGCGCGCCCGGCAAGGTTCAGGATATGCATCCAAGCTGTCTGGGCAACGGAATCCGTTGAATAACCGGCAACGTTCTTGACGGCCACGCCGCGCTCCTCACAGAGCTTTACATCAATATTGTTTATGCCGGTGCCGGCCTCGCAGATAAGTTTGAGCTTAGGTGCTGCATCCAGGAACGCCTTGTCCACAATCACCTTGTTAAGACATGCTACGGTTGCGTCCTTCACTCTTTCACGCGCTTCCTCGGGTGTAGAACTAGGGTATACGGTAAGTTCTCCAAGTGAGGCCATCTCTTCCAGGGAGGCGTCTCCCATTGTTATAGCATCCAGAAAAACTATCTTCATAGCGGGATCAAATTTAAAAATGTGTACAAACTTACGCAAAAATTTGTATATTTACATCTTAGAATGAAAACTGCAGAAGAAATATTGGCCCTCATTGATGAAAAAGCGCCATATTCAATGGTGCTTGAGGCATCTGTGCGTGACTACTGCGTACTGGCTCTTGAGTTCCTCAGGGGCAAGGCAGATTTCGGCCGGTATTTCGAGACCTCCCTTCCAAATCCCTTCCCGGCTCTGAATCAGGAGCTTAAGGCACGGAAATATGCCTTGGAGCGCTATAGTGCGCAGTTTTATGCACCGTCAGAGGAAGCCCGGCTTGCAGATGTAATTGCCGACGTCGCTTTTGCCCAAAGCGAACGCCTTACCCTTGTAACGCCTTCTTCGCCCCAGGCCGACGACCGTGAACGCGCATGCGTTTACATTGTGGCCGTCTATACCCTCTTTGCCCTTGCTCTCAATGGCCGAACAGACTTTGCCGTGCTTTTCCTGGAAGCCTGGGCCAATTTCAACGCCTTTGCCAGCGCCCGCACCATCCGCAAGCACTACGACCGCAGTTGGAACAGCCGCTACGAGGGTCTTTTCTATCCGCTCGGGTAAGTTTCCGTGGAAGTAATTCGTTGAATATTAGTAACTTAAATAAAATAGGGTGAGCTAAAATGCTCACCCTATTTTGCTTAATTAACTGTAAATCAAAGAGTTGTCTCCACGCTCCTTATGCACCGAGGCGGACCTCAAGGCGCTTGCGGATTTCCTGGAGGAACTGCAGGGAGGTTAGGCCCTTAGGGGTGATGCCCTCGGAGAGGTTCACAAGGTCCTTGGTCTCGAGACCCTCGTTAAGGGTGTCAAAGCAGGCTGCTTCAAGCTGGTTGGCGTAGTTCACAAGCTCAGGGAGGTTATCCATCTCTCCCCTCTTTCGGAATGCGCCGCTCCAGGCAAAGATGGTTGCCATAGGGTTGGTGGAAGTCTCTTCACCCTTGAGGTACTTGTAGTAGTGACGGGTAACGGTGCCGTGAGCGGCCTCGTACTCGTATTTGCCGTCCGGGCTTACCAGGACGGAGGTCATCATGGCAAGTGAGCCGAAGGCTGTGGATACCATGTCACTCATGACGTCGCCGTCATAGTTCTTGCAGGCCCAGATGAAACCGCCTTCAGAGCGCATTACGCGTGCTACGGCGTCATCAATGAGGGTGTAGAAGTACTCGATGCCGGCGGCCTCGAACTTCTCCTTGTACTCTTTCTCGTAGATTTCCTCGAAGATGGCCTTGAACCTTCCGTCGTACTTCTTGGAGATGGTGTCCTTGGTTGCGAACCACAGGTTCTCCTTCACATCAAGTGCATACTTGAAGCAGGAATGTGCGAAGCTTGCAATGGATTTATCCGTGTTGTGCATGCCCTCAATGACGCCGGGACCTGCAAACTCGTGGATAACTTCCTCTATCCTCTGTCCGGAAGCGCCTTCAAACACAAGTTTTGCCACACCGGGCTCCGTGGTCTGGATTTCTACGTCACGGTAAACGTCGCCGTAGGCGTGACGGGCAATGGTGATGGGCTTTTTCCAGAACTTCACCGCAGGGTGGATGGAAGGGATGGTGATAGGTGTGCGGAACACGGTGCCGTCAAGCATTGCACGGATGGTGCCGTTGGGGCTCTTCCACATCTGGTGGAGGTTGTATTCGCTCATCCTCTGTACGTTAGGGGTGATTGTAGCGCACTTTACCGCAACGCCAAGGCGTTTGGTGGCGTTTGCCGAATCTATGGTTACCTGGTCCGACGTCTTGTCACGGTAAGGAAGACCAAGGTCATAGTATTCAGTTTTAAGGTCTACAAACGGAAGGATGAGCTCATCCTTGATCATCTTCCAAAGGATTCTTGTCATTTCGTCGCCGTCCATTTCGACGAGCGGAGTTGTCATTTTAATTTTTTCCATAGTATTATTTGTGGTTTTTATAATAGTTCATAAGGCAGCCGTCGGCAAGGATTTCCCTTTCTTCGGGCGTAAGGTTTTCAAAATGAAGGAGAATGGGGATGCTGCGTCCGTCCTTTGTGATTACGCGGGCTTCGGCCTTTTCCTCTCCGGCAAGGATGGCCTTCCGGATGCCGGGCACAAACACGTAGTCCCCTGCCTCGTAGTCAAACGGGGTGTCTTTGTCGATGGTGAAAGGAACGATACCCCAGTTAATGCAGTTTGAACGGTAGCGCTTGGTGGCGTATTCGTAGCAGATGTTGGCGTCTCCGCCAAGCACCTTCTGGCAGGAAGCGGCCTGCTCACGGGCGCTGCCGTCGCCGGGCTTCACGGCAAATACGCAAGAACCGAGGGATGTGGTTTCGGCCGATGCTCCGGCAACGGAGAGAACCCTTGCAAGTTCTTCGGTCACTACCCCGGCCCTGCGGTTGCGGTCGTCCTCCTGGATGCGCTTGCTTCGGCCTACATATTCAGGAACACGGCGGCTGAGAGCGAACTCGCTGAGCTTAAGAGGATTGGAACGGTAACTTGAAGTTTCGCCTGAAGGGATAAGTTCGTCGGTGGTTGTTACGGGGTCGTGGATGACGGCGGCAAGCTCAAGCAGCATGTTCTCCTGCATTGCGGGCATTGCGGGCCAGTCCTTGATGTTGGGGCCATAGCGGAGCTCGGTTTCAGGAAGGGCATGGCCGAAGCCGTTGTAGACGCGTTTTTCGTAGATTCGGCCGTCGAAGCTGTAGGGCTTGTGGGTGTCTTCGTATTCGATGTCCGTTGCCGCGGTTATCATGCCGCCGTTTGCAGCGGTTGCGGCAATGGAGCGGGCATCCATTAGTGCCACCATTGAAATCTGGCCCTGACCGGGCTTGGAGCCTTCTCGGTTGGGGAAGTTACGGGTGGTGTGACGGATTGAAAGACCGTTGTTTGAAGGTACGTCGCCTGCGCCGAAGCAAGGACCGCAGAAGGCTGGCTTGATGACCACGCCAGCTTCCAGGAGCTCTTCGGCAATATGATTGCGCGTAGTTGCAAGGTATACCGGAGTGCTCTGCGGATATGCGCTCATGGTGAAGTAGTCGTTGCCGATAGACTTGCCCTTCAGGATGGTTGCGGCCTCGGAGAGGTTGTCGTAGGTACCGCCGGAGCAGCCCGCGATGATGCCTTGGTCGGCCCAGACCTTTCCGCCGCGGATCTTGGAGAGAAGATCAGGGTGAACTTTGTCGCCGAACCTCTTGATGGTGTCTACCTCGATGGCCTTCAGCACCTTTTCAGGGTTCTCCTGAAGCTCGTGGATGGAGACGGCGTTGGAGGGATGGTAAGGAAGGGCGATCATGCTCTCCTGAGTGCTGAGGTCTATGGTGACCATGGAGTCGTAGTAGGCCACGGCGCCGGGTTTCAGCTCCTTGTAGGCCTCCGGACGGCCGTGCATGGTGAAGTAGTCCTTTACTTCGTCGTCGGTGATCCAGATAGAGCTGAGGCAGGTGGTTTCGGTTGTCATGACATCAATTCCGTTACGGAAATCGATGGGCAGTTCCTTCACGCCGGGGCCTGCAAATTCAAGAACCTTGTTCTTCACAAAGCCGCTCTCAAACACGGCCTTAACAAGGGAAATGGCTACGTCGTGAGGGCCGATACCCCTGCGCGGCTTACCCTCCAGCCACACCAGCACAACTTCCGGGGCATTGATGTCCCAGGTGTTCTTCAGGAGCTGCTTCACAAGTTCGCCGCCGCCTTCGCCAACGCCCATGTTGCCAAGGGAGCCGTAGCGGGTGTGCGAGTCCGAGCCCAGGATCATGTTGCCGCAGGCAGTGAGGGCTTCGCGTGCATACTGATGGATAACCGCCTGGTTTGCAGGCACATAAATACCACCGTATTTCTTTGCAGCACTGAGGCCGAACACGTGGTCGTCCTCATTGATGGTGCCGCCCACTGCGCACAGGGAGTTGTGGCAGTTGGTCATGGCATACGGCAGCGGGAATTCCTTGAGCCCGCTGGCACGTGCCGTCTGGATAATGCCCACATACGTGATGTCATGGGACACCATGGCGTCAAAACGGATGTGAAGTTTGTTGCCTTTTGATCCATCCACATCATGGGCGCGAAGAATCTGGTAGGCAATTGTGTTCTCCCTGGCCTCGTCTTTTGAAAGAGGCGCAGAGTCTGTCAAAGTTTTTCCGTCAAGGAGATATACTCCATTAGGTCTTAGTGTTATCATATAATTGAATTAATGAATATAGTTAGTGCAAGCATGTCTGCCGCTCCGCCGGGAGAAATCCCCTCCCTGGCGTACTGCAGACACATATTATTCAATGTTATCCGCTCCTGAAGCGCCTCCGCCGCTTCACGCTTTACCTGCTGCGCCCTCTCTGCCCCTACGCGCTTAATCACGCAGGTGTCGTCCAGGGTGGACATTATCCGCAGCAGGGTCTTTTGCAGGGAAGAGCATGACACCCTTTCCGGAGCATTTGCCCGGACAGAGCCACCCCGTAAATTAGATATTTCCGGGGACCCCGGTTGGTTGCGAAGCAACGCGGAGGAAAGGGTGTCATGCTCTTCCATAAAAAACGGCAGCCAGTCCGTGAAAAGGACAGAGTAACCGTCAAGAGCCATGGCGCGGGCGTCTTTGATGCCGGCGGGGCGTGACTCACTAGCGTTGCGTGGAGCTAAAGTGCTATCAGTCAACTGACTACACAAAAGAGGGTGCGCAATTACAAGCAGCCTCTTTTGCATAAACTGCTCAGTATCAACGTTTTGCCTCCACGCTCCCATGGCGTTCAGAGCCAGACCAAGGCAGAAAATTGCTCCGCGGTGCGTGTTCACCCCTCCAGTTGCAGCCATCATGGCAGTTTCGGCCTCAATTCCGGCCTGCCTAAGTTCCTGGGCCGAAGAAGCCATCACCATCCTTGACCAGAACGGCCGAAGGGCGGCAATCCCCCGCCGCATGGTGCTGTAGTCCATATCCTTGTGCGCCCCAGGGCCGTCCGGACCAACCAGTCCCGGCTTCATGGGCGTATCCAGTTCAAGTAGCAGCGCCCGTTCCGCCAGAGCAGCAAGAAGGTACGGCCAAGTGCTCTCCGGGCACATTGAGGCTGCCTCACGGAAGCGGCCCTCTGACACCGCCTTACGCACATTTGAAGCCGAAATGATATGAGATTTCTCGACTCCGCCTTCGGCTTCGCTCGAAATGACATCAGCGGCATCTGCGTGCGTAGGGCTTGTGACGGCAGGAGAAAAATGGTTTTTCGGGCACCGTCCCGAAAAATAATTTTCTTCTGCCGAAGGCTGGGCAGATGCCCGGTCAGGGCCGGGCATGACGGAAGAGTCGGAGCCGGGCATGACGGGCAGGGCGCAGCGGGGCACGATGACGGTGCCGGGGATGCGCTCCAGCATGAGGGTGTTATAGCGGGCGGTGAGGGCGTCCTGAGGCTCGGAGCCAACGAAGCGCATCGTTGCGCCAAGGGCCGGCATGATGTGCTTTGAAAAGAGGTCAAGGTCCAGCAGCATCTGCGTCTCAGCAGCGTCGGAGAGGTCCTTCAGGAAATACGTAGGGAACGTTGCCGCCGAAATTACATACGACGATCCTTCCAGTACTGTGACATGAGATTTCTCGACTCCGCCTTCGGCTTCGCTCGAAATGACATCAGCGGCATCTGCGTGCGTAGGGCTGACTCCAGCGCGGAGCATGGCGAGGCGTTCGGCATAAGGGAAGGCGGAACGGTCTTCCTTCACGGGGATGATGAAGAGGTGGTCTACCTGCTCCAAGGCCTTGTCTATAAGGTACTTATGACCAAGGGTGAAGGGGTTGGCGTTCATGACGATGACCCCGGAGATGCCAGCGGTGGCCCGGGCATGACGGAGATAGTCACAGTACGTCTCAAGGCCGTGGCCATTTTCCATAAGGATGGCAAGCGGCGCGCGGGCGATGGTGTGGAACCCAAGGCTCCCGAAGACGGACTCGTTTTCAGGTTTAGTGAAAACCTTCAGATTCCGTGCCCCTTGCTCAGAGATGATATGAGAAATGAGAGGTGCCACAAGGCCCATTGACCTGGCCTCCGCAGAAACTGCCACACACTTTACTATATCGGCCTCAAGGCCGGCGCCTGCAAGGATTTCTCCGGAACTGTCCTGAATGGTATAGTACACTTCCAACCCTTCCATTCTGAGGCCGTTGGCCCGAAGGAAGCTTTCCACTTTCCGGCGGAAGAAAGGAGATGAAAGAGGCATCTCCTGTATGTGGTTGTTCACAAAATTTTCCATCATCCCGCAGGCTTCCCAATACGTCCGGTATGACCTGCAAAACAATTGTACCGCGAATGTACGAATTTATTGAGACATTACAAAGAAAAACCCCTCAAACGTCCAATAAGATTGTCTCCAAGAGCCTCTTTTGCCTTGATATGCTCCAGGACTGCGGTCACAAATGAATTGGACTCGAAATCTCCGCGGACCTCGGAGAAGTCACGCTCCTTGATGGACTTGTCGCCATCGGCCCCGAAACCGGTCATGGAAGCCAGGTTAAATTCCTTGCGGGCATCCTCATATAGCTCTTTGTCAAGGCCGATAACCGCACTCTTCCAGCGCTCCACTATATCCACAACCTGCTCTGCGGTGATTGACTCAAGCGGATACCCGAAGAATTCCGCGTATTTGTCGTAGGCCCAGGTCCATTCGGCATCATAGTACTGGGCGTGAAGGCTCTGGAAAGCGTCAAACAGCTCAGATAGAGTGACTTCTCCCCTTTCCACCCGGTCTACAAGGTCACTGATGGCATCGCGGGGCGCAATGAGACCGCTTAAATCGGCCCACTGACCTGTGCCGATGGGGCACGTGGGCTTCAGGGCTTCCCGGATTTCAGCGTCCGAGGCGCCTGCGGGGAGGTTCTCCAGTCTCTTGATTATGGAGTTCCCGAGGAACTTTGTGATGGCGGTCTGGTAATACTTTATGCCGTTACGGAGGGAACTGTTACGGATTTTGGTGCTGTGATAAGAGTAGATGTCGGACAGTTCTCCGGAGGAATACAGGAGGTTGTTAAGGAGCTTTATGCCCTTGAACATCTTCTGGATGGTGTACGGGCTCAGAAGATTGTAGTTGATGCAGTCCAGGCGGTCAGGGTCTTTTCGGCCATCACGCTTGGGCCACTTCTGGGCATCACGCACGGTACCAACGCTGCGGAGGTTCACTCCCGGCACCAGATAAGTGGTGTTCTGCTGCTCAATGAGATAGGAAAACGGCAGGTGAGACGTATCTGAGTGCGTTACGTGGCGTCCCATTACAAGCGAGAAAGCGCCCACGCGGGAAGGCCACAGGATGTAGGAATCGGACGCAGTTTTGGCTCCCCTTTCCAGGATGCCCTGGTGGATAGGCCCCAGTTTGTACATGTGGTTGCTCTGGTTGGAGCCGCTGCCGGCGTTCATGAAAGAGAACATGCCCGCAATAAGGAGCGTGCTCTTGTGGTGAGTCACCGTGAAAGGCCCCGCAAAGATGGCGCAGGCCTCTCCGTTCTCTCCCTGGCAGTTACTGAAAAACAGGGAATCGGAGGCGCTGTAACCGTGTCCAAGGCGGCATGCCTGGCCGATGAAACAGCGCTCTATGGTGGTGTTATCGGCCACATGGGAACCGCTGCAGATTATGAAGTCGTCTGCGATAACCCCGTGGGCAATGGTGACGGGAGCGTAGGCGTTGCTGTGGACGGTGCCGTTTCTGAGCCTGCTGGTGCCGCTTATGACGGCATGGTCACCAATGCGTACTCCGTTGATATGACGCGTGTTGCGGATAGAGACATAGTCCCCTATCCTTCCGCGCTCTGACGTCTGGGAAGCCGCATACTCGTCTATCATCTTATTGAGGCGTTCTATGAGGGCGGGCCTGTGGCGGTACATGGCCAGCACATAGGCAATCTGGGCGCTCAGGCGGTCATAAATCTTCACCTCGCGGCCGCCGGTTTCATTGAGCACAGACACCTCCACTCCGTTTCCGAATGCCGAAGGCCCCTCATTCACAATGAGATCCACGTTCTCAATGTAAGTGTGGCTGCCGATGTCGTAGTTGGCGATGTAATTGGTGACGTTCTCCACAAGGGATTCGTCCCCTACCGTTACGTTGTGAAGCGTGCATTCCCTGAGACCGGAATGCTTCTTCACGCCTCCGGGAAGGATAAACACCTCCGAAAACTTGCCAAAGCGCACTGTCCCGGAAAAGCGGACTCCGCGGATGTACTTGAGGGAGTCTGGATCACTGCAATAAACCGTGTCCCAGTCTTCGGCGCGGCAGCCGCGCTGCTGGAGCAGTTCTATCTGATCCTCAGTAAGTTTGTTAAAGTTCATCTGTCAAATTTGCTATCATTGTACCAGTACTGAGCGGGACTTCTATTCCAAGCACGGGCCTGGTGCCTCCATGAGACCTCCAGAGCCGGATTACCTTCCCGCTTCCGTTTTCCATAAGTCCTTGTTCGGGTGTTTCTATAAGAAAGGCATCGGCCTCACGCCCGGGATACCTCTCAGTATCTGTGCCGATCATTGTAATGCGCACATTCCGGAATCCGCCGGACAAATAGGTCTTGGCATTTATGGACTCTCCTGGGGATAAATTTAGTTCGCGCAGCAGGAATAGCATGGAGAATATCTCCATGGTGCGGCCGTCATTGGAAAGGGCTATGTTCTGAACCCCTTTTTTCTTGTGACTCCTGTGGAAATAGACGGAGTCGGCTCTATACCTGCACTCGTTGAAGCCGTTTTCATGGCCATAACGGTAAAAAAGCGGCTTCATGTCCCCTGCGCCTAGATACAGGTTTGCCGTATAACTGCCCTTGAGGAACAGCTTGAAAAATGGCTGCACCTTTATGCTGGCGTCGCTTCTGAGTGCTTTTCGGCCCTCCCAGACATCCGGCACAAGCGGTATGGTACCGGTTGCCACTTTGGTGTTAAGGGCACCAAGCTTGTACCTTACCTCATAGACCAGTTTCTCCGAGGTCCGGGGCAGTACAGACTGCAGCGCAATCAGCAGTATCAGTAGGCTTCGCATAACTTCTCTATCTTTTTAAGCAGTTCCTCCCTTGTATGGGTCTTTGCCCTCATGCAGTAGCGGACCTCATTGTCACAAAGGAGGCATTTTCTTGGCGGAAGCCCGGCCGAAGCACGGTCCATTCCGGGGACATCTATGTCCATGAGGCGCCCAAGCGGATGAGTCTCCTCTATTTCCACGGCCTTTTTCTTGGCTTCAAGAGGGCTTTCAGGGACAATGAAATAGCCCTCGAAACCAGTCTCAAGGTCACGGAGCTCCTTGTACTCCGGGCCGAAACTCTTCTCTATGGCCTCCACCGCCGCAGCGGCTATCTTAAGTGAATTGGCGTTACGTTTTTCAGGGCCCGGAAGCTGCACCGTCAGGCAAACGAGCGCCCGCCCGGGATACTGCCTTAGCAGTTCTCCCTGACGGGCTGCGCGTTTATCGCGGCTTTCCAGAAGCTCCTGTAGCGTTATCACTTAATATTGTATATCTTGTCCAGCACGGAGCCGTCGCGGTTCATGACTACGCCCACCACCTTGTCTCCGAAGGGAAGAGGGTCAGGGGTGCCGATAATGGAGGTGGCCTTGGCGGCAAGTTCCTTTATGTCTACTATGTGAAGGCCTGCCTCACGCAGTTTTTCGGCAATCTCCGGACGGCCGGGATTTACGGCGATGCCATATTCGGTAACCACAACGTCCACGGACTTTCCGGGAGTGATAAGGGTGGTAACCTTGGGCACTACGCAGGGGATCCTGCCACGGAGAAGCGGGCATACGATGATGCTGAGAGCGCTGTCCGCTGCCGTGTCCTGATGGCCGCCTATGGCGCCGCGGATAATTCCGTCGGAGCCCACCAGTACGTTCACGTTGAACTGGGTGTCTACCTCCAGGGCGCTCAGGATCACTATGTCAAGGGCGTGGGTGGCACTTCCAAGGTGCTGGCCTGAGGCGTATTCCACGGCCGAAACTTCCTGGTGGAAGGGATCCGTCTTGATGGATTCGGCCGCTACCTTGTCAAAGGACTGGACATCTATGAGTTTGCCGATAAGGCCTTCCTCGTGGAGCTTCACCATGTGGGCGGTGATGCCGCCAAGGGCGAAACTTGCCTTGATTCCGCGGGCTATCATTTCCTCGCGGATGTATTTTACGGCGGCAAGGGAGGCGCCACCGGTTCCTGTCTGGATGCTGAAGCCGTCCTTGAAGTAACCGGAGTTAATTATCACTTTTGCAGCCTGTTTGGCAAGGAGGATATCCCTAGGGTTCTTGGAGTCACGGATGGCTCCGGAAGAAATCTTGGAGCTGTCCCCTACGCTTTCTACAACCACAACGGACTCTACGTCCGCGGCCGAAATGCTTTGGGGCATGTTGGGATATTCCACAAGGTCGTCTGTGATAACCACTACGTGCTTTGCGTATCTGGCGTCCGGAAGGGCGTAACCAAGCGAGCCGCATATGCTCTTGGCGTTTTCGCTGCGGGAGAAGCCGCAGGCATTGCCAAGATCGTCGGAGGACGATGCGCCAAGGAAGGCCACGTCTATCTTCAGTTCTCCGTTTGCGATTGCACTGCCGCGGCCGCCGTGGGAGCGGAACACAACGGGCTCTTTCATGAGGCCGTGGGAGATGGCATCGGCCAGCTCTCCCCTGAGGCCGGAAGTGGAAATACCGGTGATGACACCGTTACGGATATGTTCTATAAGCGGTTTGTGAACGTCTGACAGGCTGGAGGCCGCCAGCTTGAGGTCCTTGAACCCCATCTGGGCCAGTTTGTCCACAACCATGTTCACAACCTTGTCTCCGCCGCGGAAATGGTGGTGGAAACTGATGGTCATGCCATCTGAAAGGCCGGAGCGCCTGATGGCCTCCTCCAACGATACTACTTTTGAGTTTCTCATAGCGCTTCCTCCTCAGAAATTACGCCGGCTGCAACTGCAAGGGCAATTGTTCTTTCGGCTCTTAAAACTACTGGACGGTCTACCATTTTGCCGTTAAGGGAAATGACGCCGGAGCCCTTTGCCTGGGCTTCCTTGATGGCGGCCACAACGGCGCGTGCCTTGGTGATTTCCTTTTCCGTGGGCGTAAACACCTCATTCACAACCTCAATCTGGCGGGGGTTGATGATGGATTTGCCGTCAAAGCCAAGGGTTTTGATAAGCTCTACCTCTTTGCGGAAGGTTTCCATGTCGTCGAGGTTGGAGTACACGGTATCGAAGCAGGCGATACCTGCGGCACGGGCGGCCACCACTATGGTTTCGCGGGCCAGCAAGAGCTCTGCGCCGCCGGGAGTGCGGTTGGTCTTGAGGTTGGCCGAATAGTCTTCGGCACCAAGGGCTATGCCCATCATGCGCTTGGATGCGGTTGCAATCTCGTAGGCGTTCACTATGCCAAGGGCGCTCTCAATGGCGGCCATGATCTTGGTTTCCCCAACCCTGCCGATTTCTGTTTCCACCTTGAGGATTTCCTCCTCAAGTTCACGGACTTCCTGTGCGGTTTCTGTCTTGGGCATACGGATTACATCCACCCCGGCCTTCACCACGGCTTCAACGTCTTTCCTGCCGTAGGGAGTGCTAAGGGGGTTAATCCTCACAACCATCTCCGTAGTTCCGTAATCTATTGATTTAAGGGCATTATGCACCAGAAGACGCGCGGCGTCTTTTTCGGCCATGGTAACGGAGTCTTCCAGGTCCAGCATAATGCTGTCGGGCCCGTAAATGTGGGCGTCGGCCATCATTCCCGGATTGTTGCCGGGAACGAACATCATTGTCCTTCTTAGTCTTTCCATACGTCTACTCCTGTTGCGCGAACCGCCGCTGCGGTAACGCGGGCCTTAATTGTGCAGTCAAGTGCACCCTTGTCAATTGCGTCCACGTGGGCGTCTTTGATTCCAAGGCCTTCAAGTGTTTCCACGATGAGAGCCTTTATCTGGCGGCCGAACTGGGCCTCCACGGAACTCTGAAGTTCCACTTTGAGCCCCTCTCCAGGGCCGATTTTTACCATAATGTCTCCGGACTCAAGTGTTCCGGCAATTGCTTCTTTCATAGTTTCCGTCTTATTTATTATGCTTGATGTGCAGGCCTTAAAAGGTCCAGCACTACCTTTACGGGGTTGAATGTCTCGGCGGGGACCTCCACAAAGAGGGTGTTCCAGTCACTCATTGCGCCGTTCCAGAGACCGGGGAGCTCAAGTGCCTTCAGTTCCCTGCCCTCGAAGCTCTTGGAGCTGATGAAACCGGCTTCAGGGTCTACGTGCTCAAGGAGGTTGAATTTCTCTCCTTTGTAGTCCCTGAGGCAGCACACCAGGTCTACGGGATTGAAGTGCGTGGCGCGGGACATTGCGGCCATGGCGCCTTTGTCCTGAGGATTGATCTGGACGCTCTCAAGGATCTGGAGGGATGTTGAGCCGTCCTTGCCTGCAATGATGTAAGGACCGCCGCCGGGCTCGCCTTCGTTCTTTACCATGCCGCAGACGCGGATGGGCCGGTTTAGTTTTCGGCGTAAAATCTCCACGCGTTCTTTCTCTGAGTGCGCAAGGGGCAGCTGGATGCAAAGGACGCGGTCCAGGAAGTTCTCAATCTCGTTGCAAAGCTGCACGGAAGGTTCCTCATCCAGTTTACGGAGATAGCCGAAAATCTGGTCACGGAGGCCAAGGGCGCAGCCCATTAGGACCTCCTTGTATTCTGCGGTGACGGGAAGAAGCTTCTCATGCGCCACATTGTCTATGTTCTTTATGCTTACAAGCTCTTCCTCCACCTTATTGAGGTTGTGGATGAGGGCGCCGTGGCCTGCAGGACGGAAAAGGAGGGTGCCGTCGGCCTTGCGGAAAGGCTTGTTCTCCGTGTCTACGGCAATGGTGTCCGTGGCTTTGTCCTGGAAGGTGAAGCTCACGTTGTACTTCACGCCGTAGCGTTTTTCGTATTCGGCCTTTACCTCCCCAATCGCCTTTTCAAAGAGTTCCTGATGCTCAGGGGAAATGGTTACGGTGAGGTTGCAGGTGCCGTCTTGGTTGCGCATGTATTTCTGGGCTTCCACAAGGTGTTCGGCGATGGCGGTGCGCACCTCCTGGGGATAACGGTGGAATTTGAGAACGCCCTTAGGCTTGCTGCCGTAGGCAAGGCCATCTTCCTTGAGAAGGGCCCTCAGGGCCTTCAGGCGGTATTCCTTTGTGTCTTCGGGCTCCCCGAAGAGTTCCGGGGTGTAGAATGCAAAGTCCTTTATACGGGCCGAAAGTTTTGCGCCGGGTGCATCCGGGGCAAGGTCTTCCCCTGCCTCAAGCTTTGCAAGGCCGCTGAACTGGTCCTTGAACATGCGGGAGGCTGCGCCGGAAGCCGGGACGAACTTGGTTTTACCGTGGATTTCGGCCTTCCTGTAATATGCGACGGCCTTTGCGGCGGTTTCCTTGTCAAGGACTTTGATGCCGCGTTCCGGGGTGGCGGGGCCCACAATCTTCATCCAGGGAAAACCCTGCTTGAAGTGCTCTATCTGCTCTTTCACAGTCTTGAGCGATACTCCGCGCTCCTCAATCTGGAGGATGTCTTTTTGGTTTAGCATAGCGTTATTATGGTTCAAAGTAAAATTCTCTTCTGTAGTTGTATTCGCTGCGGAGCTTTTCAAAGTCTCCGGGGTTTATCCTGAATAGGAAGTCGTCCGTGAAAATGGGATAATTGTACTGCACGGCGGCGGCAATCTCCCCTTGGGTTTTGCCTTTCACGTTTATTGCCATGGGCTGAAGGGCCTCGTCTTCCTGTGCGGGGCGGAAGAATTCCAGTTCCTTTATGCCGAAGTGCCTTGCAACTGCCTGTACGGCCATTGCGGTGCCGTTTTGCTTGCCTTGATAGGAGTAGCCGGCAATGTGAGGGGTGGCAATGTCGCAGGCGTCTATGAGGACCCTGTTTACATTGGGCTCGTTGCACCAGGTGTCAAGGACAAGGGCGCTGAGTTTGGGACGGGCCCTGAGGAGGGCGGCTTCGTCCACCACTTCCCCGCGGGAGGCGTTGATGAAGATGGAGCCCGGACGAATCTTTTCGAAGAAGGAGTCGTTGCACATGGCGTGGGTGGTAGCGTCAAGGGGCGTGTGAAGGGAGATTATGGTGGCCTTTTCCAGGAGTTCGTCAAGGGTCACGAAGCCCTCCGAGCCTTCCCTCGCTGCACGCGGAGGGTCGTTGAGAAGGACCTTGAGGCCAAGGGTACGGGCCATGTGCTCCACTTTTCGGCCCACATTTCCTACGCCGACTATGCCCAGGACGGCGTCTTCCATCTTGATGGCCCTGCGGGATGCAACCGCGTACATGGCCGAAAAAATGTAGTTGGCAACTCCCCCGGCATTGCAGCCTTCGGCGTTTTTCACTTCAATTCCATGTTCATGGCACCACTGCATGTCTATGTGGTCTGTGCCGATGGTGGCACTTGCGATCATCTTGACCGCCGTGCCGGAAAGGGTTTCCTCCGAGCAGCGGGTGCGGGTGCGTATGATGACGGCGTCTGCGTCCATCATGGCCTCACGGTCTATGGCGCGGCCGTCCATGTACACTACCTCTGCGTATGGTTCCAGGACACCTTTCAGGAACGGTATATTGGTATCTGCAACAATTTTCATAATAGCATACAAATATAGCTATATTTCCCGGGATAAGCAATTACCTTATTGTTTGCTCCTTTGCGTTTCCCTTTTGCGTTTTGCCGATGTGGTTCCAGCTAACTTGCTGTAACTGAGGCGCTTGCCGGATTCTTTGGGATTGCTTTTAATCCCAAGTACCTGTGTAAACGCCTCTGTTTCAGCTACATAAGCTGCACCATCCCAGCATTACCATTTGCGCGCCCACAGAAAAAAAGTTCATAAATATTTTGCAAATTCCAAAATTAGCATTACATTTGCAATCCCAAACGGGAAACACGGGGTATTAGCTCAGTTGGTAGAGCGTTTGAATGGCATTCAAAAGGTCAGGAGTTCGATTCTCCTATGCTCCACAAGGTTTAATTGATTGAATATCAATGACTTAGAACAGGCTGAAAGGTGACTTTCAGCCTGTTTTTTTTAGACCTTTTGAATGGGTTGTCAGTGGGTAATTATGGCGTTTTTGGGGCCATGTTGCAAGAATGTTGCAAGGATGTTACAAGAAAAAACAACGCCTATGAAAGCAAAAAACACCGTAACTGTAAGTGCAGTCCTTCTTGATTGGGTCAAAAATCAGGGAAATGGAGCCAATTACTACCGTATCCGCATTACCTATAAGCGGAAGAGTAAGTTCATGCGAACGGATATCCGTGTCTTCCCCTCCGAATTGGATGAGAATAAGCAACCTATTGACCGTGCTCTGCGTCATCGGATAGACGAAGCCGTTCTTGAAGTAGAGAAGAAGATCAGCGCAATCGACCCCACAGAACTGGAGCTGATGACTGTAGACGAACTTGTTGAGGAAATAAACAAGACAGATCATGAGGGCAAGTTCGCCTTGGATTTCTATGAGTTTGCCGATACTGTCATAGAAGCAAAAACCGGACAGCCTCAGAAGTATTACCGGACCGCAGTCAATTCTCTCAAGGCCTATACCAAAAAGGAGAAGATGGACATATCCGAAATCTCTTCTTCGATGATGCGGGAATGGGAGGCCTGGCTTCGGGCAAAGTATGGCAATAACGCCCGCGCCGTGAGTGCCTATACCTCAGCCATTGCATTTATCCACAACCAGGCAAAGCTGAAATACAACAATGAGGAAACCGGGAAGATCCGCATTCTAGACCCGTTCAAATACTATAAACCGCCTCGCCAAAAGCCGTCCAAACACAGGAACATTGAAATCGAACTCATCCAGAAGATGATTGACATGCGTTCCGAACTTACCGGGCGCGAAAGGCTCGGCGTGGATGTTTTCCTCATCAGTTTTGGCCTGATGGGTATGAACAGCCCAGACCTGTATTCCTGCCAGGCGCCAGAGAAGAATGTCATTATATATAATAGGACCAAAACCCGGTCCCGCCGCGACGATGAAGCAGAAATGCATGTGAAGATTGATAAATCAATCAAGTACATTGTCGATGAGTATGCAGGGACGGGGGGCCTGGCTTTTGACTTCTGCAAGAGATACACCACCTACCAGATCTTGGGAGAGAATGTAAATGCCGGTTTAAGGGCTTTCTGCAAGCGAATTGGCCATACGGGCCGTGTGACGCTGTATTCCGCAAGGCATACTTGGGCCACTACAGCCTACGAGGTGGGTGTCGGGAAGGAAATCATCAATGACGGCCTCTGCCACGTGGACAGGGATATGAAGGTAACGGACATCTATATCAAGAAGGATTGGAGCGTCATCTGGCGTGCCAATGAGAAAGTACTGGCCCGCTTCAACTGGAAGCAATGAATAAGGCCGATATCATCACGACATCGGCCTCATGAACTTGGGGTATAATTGATTGAATACGGTTTCCAGGCTAATGTTTGGGACCGTTTTTCTTGTTGTTGTACCAGATTCTCGCATGCTCCCGCTCTGCTTCGCGCAGGCAATTCAGCTGGTGACGGCTATAGAGAATGCGGCCGCCTACCCTGTTCGACTTGGCCAGCCCGTACCGTTTCATTTTCCGGATCCACCGGTCTCCATAAGCTTTCTTGGCCTGATTTTCACTGATATCGTCTTCGCAAGGGAGAGTTTTCCTGATGATAGCGTCGGCAATCAGGTTTGAGCACAGCTCCAGTTGAGCCATTATATCTTGTACGCTTTCCATAGGCTACATGTGTGGTGATAAATGCATATTGGAGGAATAGCCGCGGGAGGCTTGAAGGAACTCGTTCAGGTCCTTGTGGCCCTTGTAGAGGTCGGACATGTCCATCACTTCCCTGCCCTCGGGCTCCATGATTTCCCGGACGCGGTTGTGGCACTTCCTGCCGGCTTCATCAAGATCCAGGAAACATCCAGCTCGCTCATGAGCGCTGATGTAGTCCTTGGCTTTCTCGATGTTGTTGACAGAATTCAGCACTACGATGTCACAGGATGGCTTTTTGCAGCCCTGCACTACCTGCCAGGACAAGAAGTCCCAGAAGCCTTCGAAGACAGCGACACTGGGAGAAGAAGGCTTGGTAGAAAGCTTCCCTTCAGTGTTGATGGTGGTGATATCGGCCTTGGTGGTTGACTTGAAGCCCGTTGGAGAAGCAAGGGCCCAGCCGCCGGAGTTGTTCGGGAACGCCACGTGGGTGAAGTGCATGTTCTTCTGCGGGGAATACAGCACAGCCTCCTTGCAGTATTTGCGGGCCAGATCCAAGGGAATCTTCCGGTCGGAGAGATACTTCTGGAGATAGTAGCATCGGATGTCCCGAAGGCTCTTGATGCGCTGAGGCTGCCTTTGCTCGGCTTCTTCCCGGCGGGGCTGCTGCCCCTGGGAGATGGACGGATCCAGTCCCCTGAGGAAATCATAGGCTTCCCTGATGCTGCAATGGCGGGAAACCTGTACAAGCTGGGCGACGGTGCCGCCCATACCGTTGCCGTGGTCGTGCCACACATTCTTGGCGCGGTCGATATGCAGGGATGCTTCATTCTCTTCCCGCATCGGCGAGAAATACATATCCCGGGTCCTCCCTGCTTTAAGGCCCAGCGCTTCCGCCACTTTGGCGATGGGGATGTTTAATTCTGCGTTGTCAAACATTTTCTATAAAATTTCTATAATTTTCTATGGAAATGTAGAAACTTTTCGTACCTTTGTATTGTGATAAGTTCCAAAGCGCAGTGATTGCGGGTATTGGTATCCTGTCACAGGAGCGAAGTATAGTCCCTTTGTCGTGTTGCTATGAATTATATTCGTATCGCATCACTCACCGCAAAGGACGAAAAATAAAATTGAATTAACAAATAGGCCCAATTGTAAATGTATGGAATCTGAGGCTAAAACCGGTCGTTTAGACCCCATTAAGCGGTACCTTTTCGAGAAAGGTATCAGCATGGCGGAACTGAGTCGCCGCTGCGAGAAGAAGCTGTCCCGGCATGGTGTCGCCTATCGCGTGCGTGTAGGAGATTGCCTGCTTTCCGATATGGAAGACATGGCCCAGGCCGCCGGATTCAAGTTCGTCTGGCACTGGGAGGATGTCCGCCCTATTGAGCCCTCTGGCCGGGCACTGCGTCCGATGACGGCTTTCCATTCTGACCGTATGAAGCCCGTTCTGGGCTATCTCTTTGACAAGAATCTGTCCATCCCCGATCTGGCCAAGCGCGTAGGCATGAGCCGCGCCGGCATGGTCTACCGTCTCCGTGAAGGCGTCTGCATGATGTCCGACATGGAAGCCATGGCCGATGCTGCCGGGTACAAGTTTGTCTGGGGCTGGGAACCAGTTCTAAGTGACACTGAGTAGAATAATCATAATTACAACTAGCCATGTACGATTATAAAAGCGAAGTCTTTCTGATAAAGGGAAAGTATTATACTTTCACTCAGAATCATATGATGTTCCCCCTGATTCGATATGGAGCAGTTGAAGGCGGAATAACTATAGATGAGACAGTACCACTCAGAGCATTTGATGAGATTTGTGCAGACGTCTTGATTATGAGACATGGATCCAAATGGGGGTTGTTTCCAACATTTGAGATAACAGGACAGGGATGTGCTGACTGGGCTTCAATAAACGATACCCCATTCATTTATAATTCAATCAAGATTCTCAGTTACAAAGACCCCAAGCGCTTTAACGAATCATTCGATTCTTTTATTTTGTTAAAAGAGCAGGAAAACTGGAAAGCCGTAAGAATTGAAAAAGGAAGAGGTAGTGAGATTGAGTTGCCCTTAGAGTCAGGCCTGGAATCCAGCTCAGATTCATTTCTCATTGAACAATTGGAACAGAAATACGGGGTTAAGTTTGATGTTCATGATGTTTCAATCAGTTCCCCTGATAAAGAAGAGCCAAAAGAGTTTGATGTTTTTAAGGACTTCAAATGGAATTTTTGGGGTGGGGACGAAGTTGAATTATTACGTGCAGTGATAGGATTCTATGAATATGAATTGGGCATGCCATATTTATATGCAGCAGCCCATAAAGATGAATATGCAACATTATTGATAGGAAAAAGCTTGTTGAAAGATGTCCCAAAGAAACGGGTTGAAAAGGATGCAAATGGGAAAGATCTCATAGAATTCGATGATACGATTCTAGAAAGAAGTGTTAGCTATTTAGAGCTGGCAAAGAAATATGCTGATGAAGTCGGGAACAAGACTATATCAGATATAGCAAGAGTTTATCTTGATGAAGCACGTCATGTTCATGAGACAAGACACCCCAGACCGTTATCCGACATTTCTCGTTTGATAAAGAAGACAAAGAAATAGACTATTCCGGATTATTGAGCTCCTTAAATATCAAATTGACGATGTCGAGATGGATTTTCTGATAATTCATCTCGACTTCGTTCATTATCTCCTCCTCGGTCATGTTGATGACAATCTGAGGCAGCTGGACGTTGTGCCTGGGAGGATCTCCGGCGTGGACTTCTCCGCAGAAGACCTTCGGGTGGACTTTCTGCCTGAAGGTGTCGGCTACATAGCCGCAGAATGTACCCTGGGAGAGGGATTCAATCTTGTTGGCCGGAAGGACCTCGCGCTGCTGGAAGGAATAGGTTACGTGGTCTGAGGTGTCGCTTTCCTGGTAGGAGCGCATCTCCTGTTCCACTTTGCCGAAGGATTTGCTCAGGCTTTGGGCGGTCTCCCCTTTCACGGCGCCGGCAAAGACATTGCCAACTGTGTTGAAGATGACATCGGATTCTTTCTTGTCGTAATCCTTTACCAACTGGCTCTTGTCCTGGGCGCCGATGACCACAGCAACCCGGTTACTGCGGGCCGTATTGATGAGGTTGTCAAGGCCCTTGAGGTAAATTGTGGGCAACTCGTCAATTAGCACGGCGCTATGCATTTTCCCGGGACGGTTGATGATCTTGAAGAGCTGGGACATGAGCATGGCCAGCGTTGTTCCGTACACGGACTGACGGCGAGGATTGTTGCCTACGCAAATGATTTTCGGCGCGTTGGGGTCATTTATTTCAAGCGAGAAATCATCTCCGGAGAGCGTCCAGTACAGGGTTTTGGAGGCGAAGCGGTTCAGCGGGACACGGGCCGAGGCAATCTGTCCCTGGAGCTGTTCGTATGCCTGGTCCTGTATGGCATCGGCAAAGGTATTGCGCTTGACTTCCAGTTCATCGAACTTCTTCAGGATATCAAAGACGGCGCGGTAATCCTGTCCCATCAGCTCAATCAGATGCGGAAAGGTACAATACTTCCCTTTCTCATAGATTTTGAGGAACCAGATGAGCAGGTCAATATAGCAGCGGGCACTAAGGGAGAAGAAGTCCTCCCCTTTTGCATTCTCACGGTTAGCGTTCTTCATGATGACTTCGGCTATCTCCGTAGCATCGATGGGGTCCGTGAGATAGCGCGGATGGATGGGGTTGAAACGGTGCGAGTGCAGCGGGTCGTCAAAGTTGACGATGTACATTTTAGGCTTCACATCGTAGCAATGATAGTTGTCCAGCAGTTCGTTCATTACGCGCTGGGTCAGATCAGGGTACTTGTAGTCATACACGAACATGGCGTAGCCCTTCTGCATCATCTGCCGGAAGAACGGCCCGTAAATGCTGTAGGTTTTACCGGAGCCTGGAATGCCTATCACCATACAGCCGCGCTGGGGCGATACCACATTGATGTATCCCTGGCGCTGTTTTCCTTTGTACTGATAGGTCATGGGCAGGTTCACGCTGTCTTCGTTTTCGATGAGCTCCTCACACTGCTTGAACGTATCCCAGTAGTCCGGAAGATGGGCGTCAAAACTCCGCACCAAACGTCCCAGCAGGATGGCTCCAATCAGATACAGGATATATCCGGTAAGACAACAGAGAACGAACCAGATTCCGCTTCCCAGATACGCAGAACCCATGAACAGTCCCAGTCCGAACACCAGCGGAAGCGTTACCTCTGGCCAACTGGAGGCCTTGGAATTCCCACTCCGGACAATGACGGAGACTGTGGTAAAGAACAGGACCACAAGGCGAACATTCCAAGGAGGAGCCATCACGCCTGACTGGTGAACGCCCAGCATCAGAGAGTCCGTCAGAGCCGAGCGCAAGCCCAGTACGGACCACATGGGATAAGCGTAATAGTACAGCATCAGCAGCAGAATGGCTCCCGCCAGCAGCAGGAACATCGAGTACATGGGTTTGGTCTTGGAATTCATCGTCTCTTTCCTTTTCGCATCAGTTCTTCATCCTCCCAGTGGCGGTTGCGCTCCATAGCGACGGCCGCCAGGGCGAAGCCGGCGATTTCGCCTCCTATCTTTGCCCCCGTCTCCTCCGAAGGAGCCTCCTTTTCTTTTTCATCTCCTGCTTTCGTCGCCGCCTTGCCTTGCGACGGAAGCTTGTATTCCAGGTGCTGGAAATCTGCAGCCTTCAGTCCCAATTCACTGGCCTTGAAGACCGATTTCGTCTTATGATCCACGAGCGTCACGCCAAAGACGTTGCCGTTCACATTCCTGAACAGGCGTGCGTAAATGCCGCTCCTTGCCATGAATCTGCGGAAATGCAGCTCTGTCTTGCATTTCTTGAGAGCGGTCCGGGTAATGTTGGCCGTCCGCTCCTTTTCCCGCGTGCGGATTCTCCGCTTGCATTCTTCGGCCCGCTTAGCGATGACATCTTCAGAGGGATAGCGGATGCCGTCATCCTCAATGACCGAAGTAACCGCCTTCCCGGTTTTGGAATCCAGGCCGATGAAGCCGATACCTCCATCCTTCTTGTGCACCACCTTCACATTAAGGCTTTCCATTACCAGGTCGAAGTGCTCCGGCTTCTTGAAGTGATACTGGAGCGCAAGGGCGGCAATGGCCTCAATCTGACGTCCGTAGTCCCCCGCCTCGGGCTTGAACCCGTCATACGGATTAAACTCCTTCTGGGCGGCCTCTTTCTTGGCCTTGCCAATCTCGAAGCCGTACTTCTCCATCAGCTCTTTCATGGCCTTCTGGGAGCGTTTCTTTTCCTGAAAGTCCGGAATCTTCTTCCCGTTCTCATCCACGCGCACGGACACGATATGATAGTGGTCCCGGCCGGTATCCGTGTGCCTGTACAGGACGTAGGGCTGATTCCCGTAACCCATCTTCTGCATATATTCCCGTACGAAATCGGGAATCCTTTCCTGTGGAATTTTGTCCGTTACAGAGGGGTTCACCGAAGCGTGGAAGGACATCTTCTCGCAGCGCTTGCTACCGTTCTCATAGCGCAGGAATGTGGCCATCGGATCCCTCGGGTCATCGATTTTAGAAGAGGAGATTACCGAGGCTTTCCCCTCGGCAATCTTCCTCTCATTGTACTCCAGCGCCGATGCTGCGCTCGGGGCCGGCGGGTAAATCTTGATTACCATGACGTCAGATCAATGGCAAAGCGATGGATTAGTCACTCTCCAGACGAGAGCTGTGGCGCATCCAGGGACTGGACCCATACATCCAGGTTGGTGTAGGTCTTGCCGTCCTTTTCGTTCAGGGAAACGCGAAGATTACCGACCAGCGACACATAGCGGCCCTTTTTGAGCCTGTCGGCGACGCCGGTTTTGGGCATCCGACAGGTATAATACGTAGGTTTATCCTCCTTGTCGGCCGCAGGATCTTTGGCTGCCACCACAAATCGGATAAATTCCTTGCCCTCTTTTCCGGGCACAATCTCGCAGTCTGCTGCAAGATTTCCTGATAAAAACAGTGTCTGCATAAAGCAATTGGGTTAATGGGTTGAACTTGAATTTGAAATATAGGATACCTCTGCGCTGATAGTTTCCACCTTCTCCAGCACAGAGAGCATCATCGTTTTAAGGTCGGTCAGATTGCCGTCAAGCGTCTGGGCAGTCACTACGGCATTCCCCCGCTTGTCGCGGAGCAATGACAGGGTATTCACCGCCTTGACAACCTGATTGTAATTAACGCCGATGCGCTTGATATCGGCCCGCAGAAGTTCAATCTGCTTGGACAGATTGGCATCAGTACGGCGCAGATTACGCCTGACCACACGCGGCCCGGCCGCAACTTTTCTAAGGTATTTTGACCTGGAACGAAACCCTTCCAGAGCCATGAAGGCCTCCATTTTGGCCACTTCTCCCTCCGTCATACGGAAGGTAATCTTTACTGTTTTGTTCTCTCTCACAATGCTACCTCCTCTAAAACAATCTGGATTGCGACTCCGGAGCAAATCCGTCCGCGAAGCGTACAAGATGGCCCCGGTAACGGGGCTTGCGTTTGTCCGTCAAACGCCCATCTTGCAATCTGCACCTAACGGTCCAGATGACGTGCCTCTTTCACCGCTGCTGCAAAGGTATGTATTTCCGTACAATTATGCAAATGTTGCAAAGCATAGTGTTGTGTGAATTACCGAAATGAGCTATCTTTGCAGTGCCATAGAGCTATAGCATTATAGGGCAATATGCCTATAGAGATATGTGCACATAGGAATATGGCGCTATTGAGATATGGAGAAATAGATATATAGAGATATGGGACAGATTGATAGTTTCAAGAGAGTGCTGGGTGTTGCCGGACAGACAACTTCCGGGAAGGCTGGGATTGAGGTGAAAGAAGAAATTGAGGTGCCGGCGAAGAAGCCAAAGGACTCCCCTATCCAAAAGGAAAAGTCTGAGAGAAAGATGTCCTCTTTGTGCGTCAGCGAGCAGACGCGTGAGGAGGTACGCCTATTGTCTCACTGGGCATTCAAACGAGGAATCATCACGGGCAAAACCTCGGAAGATCTACTTAGAAAGATACTGGACGATTTCAAGAAGAAACATCCTGAAGCGAATAACCTCATTAATGGAATGAGATAGCCGGTCTGGCGGCTTTTGCCGACAGACGGGCGGTGTGAGGCGCGGCGGTGGAACAGTCTCTGGCGCTTGGGCTGGCGGACGAAGTCCGGACGGCCCAAGTGACAGAGTCTGTGGAGCCGTGAGACTTCTGCGGCGGCTTGCCGACGTAGAGGTCTCAAGCGCCGTCAAGCGGAGACGGACTTCACGGCAGTGCAGCGGGCGGGCGCGTTAGTGCCCAGTCCGATGTGCTGACGGAAGTTGGTCGGAGCGGGGTAAGATTCACGTAATGAGAAATCAATAGATCTTGATGCGCGCAAAGAGTTCATCATAGTCTACTGACAAGGGGGTACAGTTTGCGGGAAGTGATGAAGCGTGATCCATATCAAGTTCAACGTCACTCAGGTAGCGGAAGAATCGCGTTTCTTCCCACATGACGGCACCACCTGCAGAATTACGAAGCTTTGTGAGATCCAGGTGTTGAAAACAGAACAGAACTGGTTCGGCCGGTTTATTGGCGAGATTAGTTATCGTCTGAATATCTGTTGCGATTCCCGAACCGAGTGAATCCAGATTGATTCCGAGAAGCTTCGCACCTATGACAAGCGAATGCGCCAACTTCCCTATTTCTCCGCCTTCTCTCGCCCTGATTGCATATCCAACCACATCGGAGGTATACTTGGCGAGGTAAAGATTACCATACTGATATAAAGGATCGTTTCTCTTGCTTGCTCCCACTGTCACTATATCAGAAACAACGGTTTCGTATCGCGAGTATTCTTTTGAGGAATTCAGTTCTTTAATTATCCTTTCAAGTTCTTTTAAGCGTGCATTATCATTCTCTGTATTTAAGACGGCATAAAGCGTTTCTATTACGCGATTACATGCCGCAAAGAATTCCTCACGCGTATTGCGGTCCATTCGAACAACTTTTGCGTCTGTCCCATGATACAGGTAGAAAGGAAGTGTAAACCGGTCCTTTTGCAATAAATCCCGATAATACTTTTCATTCCTCTCCGCTTTTATTTGCTTATACTTTGCGCGGTCTTTAAACATCAGCACAAGCTCTTCTTCATGGGTCATATCCAACAATACAAATAGAATCGTGTTTTCAAAGTTAGCATTTTTTATGAAAAGTTGAGCCTGGCAGGCGGATTCTTCCGCCTGTCGGGCGGTGTTAGGTGCGGCGGTGGAACAGTCTCTGGCGCTTGGGCTGGCGGACGAAGTCCGGACGGCACAAGTGACAGAGTCTGTGGAGCCGTGAGACTTCTGCGGCGGCTTGCCGACGCAGGTGTCTCAAGCGCCGCCCAGCGGAGACGGACTTCACGGCAGTGCAGCGGGCGGGCGCGTCAGTGCCCAGTCCGATGTGCTGACGGAAGTTGGTCGGAGCGGATAATTTTAGTATATTCGCACTAAGACGGAAAAACGACACGGCGGGACGTTCTTTTGCTATTGCCGAATCGGCATCTGTTCCGTTTGTGATACCGTTCAGGTATGGCCGGAGTCCTCTTTCACGCGGGGCTCCGGTTTCGTATAAATGAATTCGCAACAGGGTTGCAAGGAACAAGGATTACCTTTGCAATGTAAAACCAGAAGCTATGAGAATCGGAATCATCGATAAGGTTGTGTTTGCGGTTGTGGCAAATACCAGTGTGGAGGAACTCAGGAAAGAGCATCCGGAGTGGAAGGCATGTTCCATTAAGAAGAATGCACGTCCGCGTTACTTCAAAATGATTAAGGAGACGCCGGAGATTGGCTCCTACAGTCAGAACTGCCTGAAGATTTGCCTCACGGGTGGAGCCGTGTGGTTCTCGATCTACGAGGCCGTTGAGGAGTTGTACGGGAAGATGTCCGATGAGCTTTACAGCAAAATGTGCAATGCCACATACAGCATTCCTATCATGGCCAGGAAGTATCGGAAGATGCCCTTCTTCGACGTCAAGTTTCAGGACAAATACGCCGCCAAGATGGAGAAGGTACTCAAGTTTAAGTCCGACTCCAACTGGACGCCAATTTTTGGAAAAGGTGCCCCTGATTACTCCACCATGCGTTTTACAACCTGCGGACTCTGCGCTTTGGCATCACGAACCGGCCATCGTGACATCCTGCCCATCATGTGCTCAACTGACTATACTGTAGCCAAACTGATGGGCGTGAATCTGCACCGCGACAAGACGCTGGCAACCGGCGATGCCTGCTGCGATTATCTCTATACCCGCCCTGGCTCAGAGATAGAGAAGAAATGGCAGGCGGAGCATCCGGAAGGGACGTTTATTTCAAAGTAGACGGATAATGTTCTGGGATACGATAGCCGGGGTTTACGACCTGTTTGAGAATATTTATAATGGCAAGGGCAATAAGAAGCTTTGCCGCGAGGTGGCTGAATTGATATCGGCCGAAGATGAAGTGTTGGAGTGCGCATGTGGCACAGGGATGCTGACGGAGCATATTGCGCAGAAGTGCAAAAGTATCGTGGCGACGGACTTCTCAAGAAAGATGCTGGAGCGTGCAGCCAAAAAGTGCGACAAGTATGGTAATGCCTGCTTCGAATTCGCAGATATCATGCATCTGGATTATGCTGACGGCCAATTCGATAAAGTGATTGCAGCCAACGTAATCCATTTACTGGATGAACCGTTTAAGGCACTGGCAGCATTGGATAGGGTATGTAAGCCCGGAGGCCAGATCATTGTCCCGACCTACATCAACCGCGAAAAAGGCAAGGGCGAGGAAAGTGGAATTGCCCGGCTAATAGGAAAAGCCGGAGCCGATTTCAAGCGCCAGTTTACCTATGACAGCTATCGGCGGTTTTTTGCCGAGGCTGGTTATAAGAATGTGTCCTACAAGATGATTGACGGTAGGATGCCGTGCGCTGTAGCGGTTATCTCCAAGTAAACTATCTGATCCAAACAGTCATCAAACCGGCCACTAAGGCGGCTGGTATGCCCAGCAGCATACCGATAAGGGCACCCTTGATATGGAACCAATAGTTGTGATACTCCCCTACCATATCCTCGGTTCCGGGAATCACAAAGTGCTTGTCATGACAGAACCAGATGCAGTCCAGGACGATTGCGTCAAACCAGTTCACCACAACCCATAATGCATATGCCGTCAACGCTCCGCACCAGAATGTCGTGCATCCGTTTACATACTTGACCAGCAGTCCTAGCAGGACGCCGAAGACAGCCATGGCCGTCACCTTCTTGACATAAAACGCAACGCCACCCGGTTTATTGCTTGCATCCACCAGGCCCAACTTGTCGCAGCGTTCAATGATGGCTGGAGGATAATTGAAAACAGTCTTTATCGGATCCCTGGACATCAGGAATACGAAAAGCGTGAAGACTGCACATGCCACAAGGGATTCAACGAGAAATACCATGATTACTAAACTTTCAAGATGTCCTGAGATTCAAAAATTTCGATACCTTTGCGTCCGCTCTTTGCAAGGCGGATCATGGCGGCGGCGACGGCTTCGGTGGGCATGGGAGTCCAGGTGCGGAGGAGTCCGATGGCATTGAGGGCCTTGAGGATGGCGATACTGACAGTTTCGCCGAAGCGGTCGTTCCCCTTGCGGATGAGGGATGGCGGACGGAGGATGAAACAGCCTTCGAAGCCAATCTGCTGAACGGCTTCGTCCAGTTCGCCTTTCATGCGGGTATAGAAGACCTTGGATTTGGGATTGGCCCCAATGGCGGAGACAAGCACATAAGTGGGCACACCATTGGTTTTGGCAGCCTTTGCTGCCTCGTACTGGTATGTGTAGTCTACTCTCCATTGAGCCTCTTGACTGCCTGCGGCCTTGATAGTGGTTCCCATACAGGAGAAGAGGACATCGCCCTTGAGCTGATCGGCCCAGGTTTCCGGGTGATCGAAGTCAACAACGTGTGCGATCAATTTGGCCGACGGAATCTTGACTTCGCGGCGGACGAAGATATCGACACGCTCCACTGAGCTGTCTTCAATGAGTTGCTGGACCAGGTCTTTTCCGACTGCGCCGGTGGCACCGATAACGAGGGCTTTCATTTCTTGTAACCGTCTTTAGTGATGATGGGTTTGCCGTCAGCGTCGAGGAGCGGAGTGAGGCCGCCGCCGTAGCCGCGGCATACGTACAGGTAGTTAACGCCGGTCTCTTTGTCAACGATGACGATTGCGTCGGTCATGAAGGAAACGCCTTCCTTTTCTTTGATGTCAAATCTGTCTTTTGCCATAGGTAATATACCGTTAATCCGACCTTTATGTTTTGATTTATCTGATTGTGACGTTGGTGATGCCGGGGGTGCTGTAGGTGTAGGTGCAGGAGAGGGCGAAGACTTCGTCGAGCTCTTTGCGGAGGGCGGCGGCGAGGGTGCCGTCCCCTACTCCGTGGATGAAGATGAGGCGGCGGCCGCGGTGCTTGAGGTTTTTGCGGAGGAGCTGGCGGAAGTAGTTCAGCTGGAAGTCCAGGGCGGCCCATTCGGGGATACCTTCGCTGCCGGGGATGCGCTCGATGTGAAGGTCGATGGTGAGGTCGCCGGTGTTGTCCTCGAAGACGGGCTCTTCCTTGGCGGCTTTGTGGCTACGGGACGGAATGGCGTTGCGCAAGCGGCGGTCTTCCTCGGCATCGATGGGGATGAATTCGCTGCGGACGGCGCGGATGCTGAGGCCGTCGAGCTCCAGTTCGTAGTAGCCTTTGCCGAAGCCGATGATGGTAGCGGTGTCATTGGTGTCCATCATCCGGACCTTCTGGCCCATGGTGAGACCTTCGTTCTGGGCATGTTCCTCTTCCGTGCTCTTGAGCTCGACGGAGCGTTTCCGCGGCTGATTTTGCTGCGGTTTTGGCTCCGGTTCGGGCTCAAGGCTCTTCTTGATGACGCGGAGGTCTTTGAGGTCGGTGAGTTTCATCTTCGTGGGTTTGAAGTGGAAACTAGTAACCTCGAATCTCGTACCCAAGTCTTTCGGCGATTTCTTTGAATGCGGTGAAATCCGATACCGCCTTGGAATCCCACTGATTTGTCACATAGAAGGCATCACCAGATGAAAGAATAATTGGTTCAGGGAAATACCGCTCTTTCACTGGTTTTCCTCTTGCAATCAGGCCGTCGTAGTATGCTTTAACCTCATAATCTGGAGAAATAACACCCAATTGACTTGGTAAGTGCTTGCACTTGATCCTATTGAACAATCTATCCAGATCAGTATAAGTAATTCCTTTGTTCTGTTCGCAGAAATGTTTGATTACAATTATGGGAACTTGCTTCATTATTCTATGTTTCCCCAAGACTTCCGACGTTGAGTGAACGACAATGTCATAGTGTAGTCTGGCCGACGCTTTAGAGCATAGAATTGAATTGATTTCAGAGTTGGGGTTATCGCCATACAAGGTGTATCCGTTCGAGTCGTTTACCAATGTGAAGACCTCGCGGAAAACAGTACTTAATACACGAAGCACCCCGCCAATGGCCATTTGTGGTCTACGTCCATAGTTGTCGCGCAGAGGTAACAACGGATAAACGGTTATCCCGTCTATGCATACGCCTTCCCGCAAGACAAAGAAATCAGGATCTGGAGAAAAAGGCTTAAGGGAACAATAGAACAAAAAAGATCCGGAAAATGCCACACGAAATACATCTCCTTCTTCAAAATCGTCATCTATTGACAGGGCTGTCTCAAATCCTTTACGCTTCAATATCAGAATGATATCTTCAAGAATAGAAATCAGTTTCGGTCCGGACAACAGCGGGAATAACTCGTATGCATCTGAAGGAGTACTGGTTACTCCCCATTTAGGCCAGTCTGGTTCAATCTCGGCATCTTTGGAGGTCTTGCGTCTGGAGCGCTTGCCGAACAACAGTATTTCAAAGAGTTTGAATACCTTTGATTCGTCCTTGGGGTAAGACGGGTACAGGCTGGATACAATCTCGCTCGGAATACTGTCCGACGGATTAACATGCCACGCTTTTTGAGAATAAGTCTCTATCCACTCCTCTTCTTTGTGAGTGGAGAGTTTGTCGACATTGTCCATCAGAAATGCGCCAAAACCGTAGCATGCCACCTCGCCAATGGAATAGCTCTTTCCCCGGACGTTGTTTCTGTGGTGGTCGCGGAGACTCTTGAATTCATCATTAGTATTCGATATCGCAGTAAGGAACACCCCGGTCGAGAATTCCACCAACGGTTCTTCAACCTCTCGCACGCATGCTTTCCCGTTGCTAATGAAATAATAAACAGCATGGAACATCTCATGGATGAAAGTTGGGATAAGCTCGATGTATCTGGAACTTTCGGAATAGGGGTAACTGCCAAGATAAAGGACAACCTTGGGAGATGGCGCAGAGATGAACTCGCCGAGAATAGTCATTTCAGGGTAGACTGAATCAGTGCGTCCACTCCTAAGCATTTCCTTGTAGCGATTCACTGCATTAGATGCATGGCCCATCTCAGCTTCCACCAGATTACTCTGTTTATGCAGTTTTTCCATCTGCTCCCGAACTCCTGGCTCGTTACTCCTCTTCAGGAGGTTTGAGATATTCGCCCGTAACCGTTCATATTGCTCCTTTGCGGCACTGTATTTTTTTTCTGCCGACTTGAGCGCGTCCTCGATATCCTTTCGGCTGACCGGCACTCTGTCTTTGCGAACCTTTACTTCGTCACGTACCTCAACTGTCATGTGGTTTTCCCAGTCCCTAAAACAGATATTAGGGGTGAACTGGAAATCCATAATTTCTTCAATGAATTCCTTCTCAGTGGAAGTCAGACAATGATGGTTAACAATGGTAATCATATGCAAGCTATTTTAGAAGCAAAGTTCCATAAGGATGTCGCGGCAGTCGGCATCGGAGAACTTGTCGATGTCAAGATCGAAGGGAGAAGGCCGCCGCGTGGCGGTAATCATCTGAATGGTTGTGGGGACGGATGTGTTTTCCCGATATGTTCCCGTGGTGAATCCGAGTCTGTTTAATTCTGCTGAAATATCGGCCTTTATCTGGCATATCCTTTTTCTGGCGTAACCTTCGGAGATGCCGAATTTCAGATGGGCCATCTTGGTAAAGGGGTCCTTGACGTGCTTCTGTTCCTTGATTTCCTTCCACAGACGGAAGTCTTCGTCGGAGAAATCAAGCTGGTATTTCAGATAAAACAGACGTTGGTCGTTGGGGCTCATCCGGCTTACAATGTGGCGTATCTGCGCGACAAAGGCCATTTTTGTTGCATAGCTTTCCTCCAGCGCCATTGCCTTCTCGGCGCTGTAGAAGAGGAGAATGGTATCCTGCCCCGTTCGTTCATCAGCATCATCTGAAGGCCCGAAATCTACTGCCGTCCCTTCATATAGTTTTCCAAGTTGTTCGTCGAAAACGGCCTTTTTCGAATCTTTTACAAGTTCGTCCAGCTTTGCGAAGAAGGCTTTTTTAATCCTGTACCAGAAAAATTTCTTGAAGGAGTTTTCGTTTTCCTTTCGCAGGAGTCCCTTTTTATAATCCTCCCGTGTAATCTCGATAGCATAAATAGATGTGTCCAGGACAAAGTCGTCCAGAGATATCCCGGTACGACCCGGGTTCCACTTGAGTTCAACACTGTTGACCAGGGATGCAACCACATATCGGGCATAGTCAAAGTATTCCTTACCAAGCGGCTCCTGATTAAAGCCAGTCTCTGTTATGGGTCTTCTTTTAGTCATGTGGCGCAGTAATCATGTGACCAAAATTAAGAATTTTCATTGGGGTTAGCAAATGTAAGGTAACGATAATTGTCCAAACCGGTATTTATTAGAAAAAGAATTAAAATGACGCGCGTAGGACACATTGATAAAGAAAAATATGCCGAGGATGCGCTGGAACTGCTCAATGGCGAGAAAGAGACTTTTGTTTCCTTTGCTTTCGACAGCATCTTCAGGGGCGTTTCCCGTGAAGAAACGAGGGTGAATCTTGTTGACAGGGTGAAGAAGGGAATGAGGATAATACTCTTCAAACATTTGGAAAGCACAGGTGCAGTTCGCGAAGCCATCAAGTACGACTACACATACGGTTATTGCCGTAGAATTCGTCGGGAGCCCCGGATTAGCGAGGTTCCTTCGAAGTTTCTGGATATAGTCATTGTTCTTCCCAATTGCAATGAGGTTATTGAGTCATTTATGATGGAAGCAATCAAGTTGAAAATGATTTCTGATATTCAGGCGAAAGCTGTTAAGGAAGAGAATAATATCACATTGTGACAATTTTCACTATATTTATATTTTGAAAACTAATAACCGCCTATAACGATAGAAACGTTATGATTATCGATGATATTTGTGCCGCCGTTAAATGCGGTCTCATTGAACTGAAAAACGCAAGAGTTGGTAAAGCTATTGACCATACACGGGTCGAGAAATTTCAAGACAAGATTAAGGACATGCTCAACGCCGCCTCCAATGGATATAATTGGGATATTGAAAAAAAAGCCAATGGGCGTTCTGAGAGAGACTCAATAGATATACTGGGTCAAGCAAAAAACTCTCCAAAATGGATTATTGAAATTGATGCTACCCGTTCAGACCAGGTGTCCCAGAAGCTGCTTTCCCGCATGGCCTTGTGGGGCTTGGATGCGCCCATTAACTATGTGGCTATTCTCTATCCGGATACAATGGGAGGGAAAAATGCCTGTGAAAAATATCTTCGTTACGGCAGCGAGATTCTTCGCAAGATTAATATGAAATCCAGCTTAACCGGCATTTTTGTTAATCCGGCAGAAGGCAGCGTTGAAGTCCATCAAACTATTGTCAATGGGAAAAAGGTATCTGACCATTTTGAGGTGAACGGGATGGAATGCTCGTCGATGAACGAGGCTGCTGCCGAGGCTGTCAAACTATATCTGAGGACCCACCGCATTTCTTACGCAAAGCTGAAGCAGGAATGGGGGAAATTTGTCCTTGACCAAAGAGGCCCCAGCCGATACAAAAACATCCATGCACAGACTGCGGATGGAGTTACGGTTTACACATATACTCAGTTCCGGCAATACGGCATAGGCACATATTGGGCAGACTTCGAAAGAATCTGCAGGAAAAAGAGAGTGAAAGTCACTAAATTGAGGAAATTATATCTTGGTGGCGCCTTTCCCTATATGTATTGTGTATAATTCAAACTAAACACCATTTTCAACTATGAAAACTATTGGCATCTCCGATTTCAAGGCACTTGTTAATGAGTGTTTGGAAAATCCCTCACTGTTCGCCGGGAAAACCGTCGTCCTCTGGAAGGCCCGGCCCGGAAAAGACAGTATGGCTTATCGTGTCATCAAGCATTGCTGCATTGAGTATAACAGGAAGAACGTTACCGACCAGGCGTGGTTCTCCTATTCGGATATGACATTCAGAACGGATGAGATCGCCGACCTGAGGGTCTTCTGTGACCAGCAAGACATGTACGGGTATAAGGAGCATGGCATTCTTCTGAACACAGGCTGTTTCTATCCCGCGGACCAGTTCGATGCGTGGCTGAAGTTCATCAACACCCATGAGAACGACAGGGGGAGGCTTTCCGACAGATGGGTCCTGATCGCCTGCGCCCAGGAAGGCTCCTACGTCCTTGAGGAAAGCCTGTTCGGCGGCAACTGCGACATCTACAGCCTCCAGCCTTCCCTGGACGAATGGTCCGGCTGGGTGGCCCGGTATAACAGCCAGGCCGTGATGGGTCCTGTCCTTGCCTACATCAAGGAGAAGCGGTCCGACGTCAGCCTCGATGTGTGGCAAATAGTGCTGGACGAGCTTGACGGCGCTCTCTTTCATAACAAGGTTGAATCTTTGAAGCAGATATCGGAGCACGATTATGATATGGCTGTAAGAGGCTCCCTGGGGCTTTCATACCCGGACTTCCCCTACAAGGAACTATGGGATTTCATTCAATCTTTCTGAGGACCGGCCAATGACCAGAGAAGAGTTTACAGAGTTGTTTTCAAAGGAGATGACGGCCAGGGGTTTCGTCATTGTGGAAAAATATGCGAACTGCATAACCTTTTACCACAACTCCAAGCCCGCCATTGAGGACTGGCTTGTCCTCCGATACGGGGGTAAAAAGGAGAACAAGGAATGGGTGGCCACTGAAGACGATGATAAGAGATACTTTAAATTCCAGGTTCAGGACCATGAGACATACAATCTGGACTGGGATTGGAACAACAACTGTACTTCGTTAGAATATGTAATCGGCGAGACTGAGATGACAGTGTTCGTTGATGACGTCGTAAAGGCCGCAGGCAAGTACATTTAATTGCAGGGAAATATGGCAAAGGATTTTGAAACATACGAGGGACGGCGCGTCTACGTGGCCGGTACTTCCCACCAGTTGACCCAGGAGGTGAACGGAGCGTGGGCCGGGAAAGAATCTCCCTATATTGTAAGAATACCCGATGGCGCGACAGTCGTGAAATCAGGGGCCTTCTATTTAGAAAGCGACATTGATACGGTTCTCATTCCGGATTCAGTGATATTGATCGGAGAGAACGCTTTTGATTATTGTAAGAACCTTACGACCGTTCGCTTGGGCTCTTCTGTGACTTCCATTATGGAAGATGCTTTCTGCGACTGCGAGTCTCTTGTCCAAGTCGATCTTCCGGAATCTCTAGTCCGAATCCGGGACCGTGCATTCTCCGGTTGCAAGAAACTCGCCAGCATCCGGATCCCCGATTCCGTGACCTTTATCGGCGAAGATGCTTTTGAAGGGTGCGACAGTTTGAAGGAGGTGTTTATCAGGAGACCTGAACTTCTTGAGGAAGCGGGACTCCCCGAAGGTATAAGAATCATCACAGAATAGGACTACGTATATGGCCGAAAGAATAGAAACAGTCAAAAACGAACGCGGCGCCAATCTCGCCATCGGCGAAGTGCGCCCCAATACATACCATGATTACGGCGGATGTACGATGGATGTCGAAATCCTTGTATACAGTGATGACTTCTCGAAGAAGGTCTCTTTCTGGATTGAGGATTTTGATACGGGCTACTCCGGGGAAAGCTGGATGGACGGTTATTTTGATGATGAGCTGGAGAACAACCCGGACTTCACCGACAGCATGAACCTCACCGACATCTATACGGAGGAGGAATTGGAAGAAAGGGCGATGAACGATAGCATTGAATGCTTCTTCGACTGTTATCCGCTGGAGGATAACCCCATCTTCGAATTGCCGATACTCAAGTACGTCAACAGAATAGAGGATGCGATGGAGCTCGCAGCCTGTCCGATGGATGAGGGCGGCTACAGACATCCCTGGAGGGATGATGAACGGGACATGCAGCATATCTTCGCCCTTGTCGACGATGAGAAATTCGACGGGCTGCGTATGGGCGACATCTTTGATTTCGAAGGCATGAGCTGTGACAGCGAAATCGAGGGCGATGACTATTATGGCGACGAGCGGGACTATTATGACTTGATAGTTGACCCCAAGAAACAGGTATTGAAGGCTTTTCGGCGCAGGGACATTTCCCTCAAGCCGGAAAAGTGGGAAGAGGCACTCGCATATGCGGCCACTCACGACACGAAGATGCTCCTGCTGCCCCTGCTCGTATGCAAGGGCCTTCAGAACACCCATTTCATTCATCGCCCCGGCCTCAAGAACAAGGTTTTCAAAGCAATCAATCGGACGGACTGGACCTCGGAGAATGCCGTCCAGTCGCTGTATCTGATACGAGCCCTTCTCCTAAAAGGGCTGAAGCAGTCACGCTGGGTGTATTTCGGCTACGACCGTTTCGAGAAGTACAATTTCCACTGCGGCATCTCCGGGATGTCGGATGAGGAGATTGACCAGTTGACCGACACGCTGGAAAAGTTGTGTAATTATCCCACACTTACAATAGACAATCCATTTGGGCAGGAGTGGCATTTCCGGCATTTTGAGGGAGGTCGGACATGGATTGATGGAGAGGAGATTGACGAAGCCCTGGAAGAGCTTAAACAAAAGCACGGTTATGTTCTGGAGCGTAATGTGGCCCTCCATTTCGTGATGGATGGGGAACAAATGGAAGAGACTTCCGGAGAGGACCTGTACAATTACACCAGCGATGACAATGGTGAGGATTACAGCGCGGGGCTCATGTCGTCCATCTACACCGATATATACACGACCATCGTTCCCTATAAGAGTTTGGAACGCCGGATCAACGACATCGGCAACGATGGAAGAAAGCCGATTGAAGGGGTGTACCCCGCTTCCGATGTCTTCGCCAAGTACGAGATAGACAAGAGTTTACTTCCTGAGTTTTGGAAGGATGATGACGAGATAGAGGTCGAGGAGTATCGTGTCAGGCCGAAAGAAGAGAAACCGGCGCCCAAGAAAGGATCCCCGGCGCTGATCCCGACGGAGGATCAAGATGGCAACATTTCATTCGGTAAACTGTTTAAGATGATCCGTGTCCAGGGTGGCACGTTCAAGATGGGAGCCAGCGGGGCATGCGAGGAAGCCGCGCGTGAGGATGAGTTCCCCGTCCACGAGGTTACCTTGGACGATTATTACATCGGCGAGACTGTCGTCACCCGTGCCCTGTGGCATTGGGTGATGGGGGGCAGTGACAAGAACAATCCCAAGAATCCGGTTCCTGGCGTCAAGTGGTTTGCCTGTGACAAGTTCATCCGTAAGCTGAACAGCCTGACGGAAGGCGGGTACCGTTTTTCCCTGCCGACCGAAGCGCAGTGGGAGTTTGCGGCGCGGGGCGGAGTCAAGAGCAAGGGCTATCGCTACGCGGGAAGTGACAACCTCGACGAGGTGGCTTGGTATCCGGATAACAATGACGGCAAGAGGCATCCGGTCGCTCAAAAAAAGCCCAATGAGCTGGGCATCTACGACATGAGCGGGAATGTCTATGAATGGTGTTCGGACGAGTGGGACATGTACCCCGACAGTCCTCAGAACAATCCGGAAGTGGAAGCAGAAGGCGCCTTCAAGGTTATTCGTGGCGGAGATTTCCGGTCTTCGCCCGATGAGTGCCGAGTAACAGTCAGAAGAACGAACGACCCTAACGACAAAAACGAGGGCATAGGCTTCCGCCTGGCGATGACAGTTTACAAAAAGAAATAGATTATGTCCAGAATAGTCAGTAAAGGACGCAAAACGTGGAAGGACGGTTCGGTTATGACGTACAGCATAACCGATGACGGCGTGTTGACCGTCTCCGGCAGTCTCCCCGACGGCTGTGAAGTTCCAGTCAAGTCGAAGGCTCCGTTCCGCCATATCGTTATTGAGGACGGTGTCCAGGCGATTGGAAGTGAGAACTTCAAGGGGCTCGATGAACTGGAAGAGCTGACGCTGCCGTCATCCGTGGAGAAGATTGGGAACGAAGCATTCGCCTCCTGCAGAAATCTAAGGCGCATCCATTTCTCGGAAGGGTTCAGTACCATCGGGAAAGAGGCCTTCCGGTCCTGCGTTTCCTTGAACGGGATCCGTCTTCCTAAGACCTTGACAAGCATCAGGCATGGCGCTTTTATGAGTTGCGATGCCTTGGGAAAAATAAAGATTCCGAAAGGTGTGAAGACCTTAGAGGAAGCTGTTTTTTGTGGATGCGATAATCTGAGAGATGTTTCTCTGCCCCAAGGACTTCAAAGAATCAATGGCAGTGCTTTTAGCGGTTGTTCTGCGCTGGAGTCGATAATAATTCCATCTTCGGTCCGATACATTGGGCAGTGGGCTTTCGACAGATGTGAAAAACTGCAGGATATAGTTTTTCCAGAAGGAGATATCCGGATTGACGGGAATGCCTTCGGCAAGGAAGCTAAATGCGTCGTCAAGGGAGAGGACGGATTCAGTTACTCCTGCACGATATACAACAAGAATACCGACCGGGCTTGGGCGAGCATCCGTCCCACGGAAAAGGTGGAGAGTTCCGTGATTGTCCCAGCGCATGTCGAATACGAGGGAAAATCCTATCCTGTCACCATCATCGAGAAAGACGCTTTTTCCGGAATGAACATCAAGTCCGTCGTTCTGCCGGACACAATAGTTGAGATTAAGGATTCTGCGTTCCGGAGCTGTCGTCATCTTGTGGAAATAAGTCTTGGAAATTCATTGAGGAAAATCGGCGACTTGGCATTCGAGTATTGCGAGTGGCTTCGTGCACTGGACCTCCCGGACAGTGTCATTCAAGTAGGATATCACGCTATAAAAGACACGCGTATCCTTGAGTTGCATCGTGGCGTCATTTACCTGGGGCACGTCCTGTACGGATACAATGGATGGCTTCCGGAACATTCCTATATTGAAGTGCGTGAGGGTACTACAGTGATTGCAGATTCGGCTTTCAATAGAAAGTTTGAAGATCCGCATGATTGGAAGAACCTGGAAGGCGTGGTGCTGCCTGATGGTCTGAAAAGAATTGGAGAGGGTGCGTTCTATAAGTGCCGGAATCTCAAGTTTGTTAACCTGCCCAAGTCATTGGAATTCATTGGTGGCAGTGCCTTTTCCTGTACAAGCATACAGGAAGTTACGGTCTCATGGAAAAAGCCGATTGAAACGGGTGGTGCTCCTTTTGATAAAAATACCATCATTTACGTTCCCAAAAGTTCGGCAGAAGCTTATTCAAAAAAAGATAGATGGGGACTCTACAATTGGCTTAACTACAAGTTTGTGGAGAAATGATTATGGAAACCGAAAGATATAGGATTGAGGGCGATGTTCTCATCATCACGGAGGGAGTCGACTTCATAAAAGACAATGAGTTCAAGGGGATGGACAAGATAAAAAAGGTTGTCCTGCCTTCAACTGTTGATTCCATTGGCAACAGTGCCTTCGCAGGATGCAAGTCGCTGAAGGAGGTCAATTTCCCGGACGGACTCACCTGGATATGGGAATATGCCTTCTCTGGATGTGACAAACTGAAGAAGATACTCATCCCTTATTCTGTGGAGCGAATTTGCTCTTCCGCATTCTCGCGCTGCAAGGGCCTGAAGGAGGCTGTCGTGCCGTCAACTACATGGATTGATGAGTATGCTTTCTCAGACTGTGATGCACTGGAAAAGGTTATCATTCGTGACGTAAAACCAGTTTCATCGGCAAAGTAACAGTATTTGACCTTTCTATTATGACAAAAGACAGTTTTATTGATTATCTGAAGCATACTTATATCCCTGAGCTTAAAGAGAGGATAGAAGAAGACTGGGAAATTGCCGGGCGGGATGAAGATGATTTTGAATGCGAGTTTGAGGATGATGAGTATGTCACGTGCATTGCTACGGCAGAGGGCAGAGCACGGGCCGAGGAAATGGTCGTGAGCGAATTAGAGTCATTATTGGAGAAACTAGACCGCTAAGCAACACTTGGGTAACGATATCCCGTTTGGTAGTATTATTGGTAAAAAGAGTTGACGATATGAATATTTCACAGGAAGAATTCAACAGCAAAATATATGATGTCATTAAAGACAAGGCGTTCATTTCCAATGGCAGCGGAGTGCTGGTGGATGTAGTGAAGAAACTTCCGGAGCAGATTGTGGAAGGCAAGGTACTGTTTGACGGCATCATGCTCTTTGACGGCTTCGAGGGTATAGAGGATGATATTCAGCAGATGCATTCGTACACGAAAGACGGCGACATTGTCAACCTTGAGGACTACTACACGGACAACGGCGCCTTCGATGATGACGGCTGGGACCGCTTTCTGGCGGCACTGGAGCGCCTTATGACAATAGATGAATTCATTCAATACAAAGATACAGTTGGAGACGGAACAGAGCTTCCGGAGAATCCAGAGGATTACAATGACCTGGCGCTGTACCCGATCGATGAAAACGGCCACGCGGAGATTCCTGCCGGGACAACCCGCATAAAGGCAGAAGCGTTTATCAACTGTTCGAAACTCGTCAGTGTCACTATCCCGGAAACCGTAAAGGAGATTCGCGGACTTGCATTCGGGGGTTGTACAAATCTTGCCAGCATAGAGATCCCTTCTTCAGTCAGGCTGATAGAACCTTCTGCATTCTTTGGTTGTAAGAGACTTGCAAGCGTTGTAATTTCAAGTAATGGCAGCCTTTTGATTGATGAGCGCGCATTCGCAGAATGTACATCGCTGACAAATGTGGTTTTCAAAAATGATCCCCTTAAGGTCATTGCTCCCAATGCCTTCGAAGGCTGCCCGTGCAAGGAAGATGTTATGAAGTTCAATACCTTAAGTGAGTATACAAAATAACAGAGTCAACAATATGAATAGTTCACTGGAAGAGTTCCGCGGCAGAATCTATAATGCTATCAAGGACAAGGTGTTCATCTCCAACATCAGCGGCCAGATGGTGGACGTGGTGGAGAAACTGCCCGACCATATTGTGGACGAGGAGGTTCTTTTCGATGGATTCATAGTCTACGATGGTTTTGAGGGTGTGGAGGACGGCATCCGGCATATTACTTCCTTCACCAAGGCCAGGGTGATGGTCAACGTGGAGGACTACTACGAGGAGAACGGCGTCTTCGAAGATGACGTAATTGAGCGTTTTATTGCTGCGCTTGAACGCTTGATGACCATCAAGGAGTTTTTACAGTTCTTGAAGGTAGAGAACCCTCGTCACGGTGAGGCCTACCTGCAGGACGAGGCAGAAAGGGAGAGGCTTGAAGAATCAGAGGATGTCTGGATTAACAAAACGCTGTGGCACCATTTCGCAGAATGGGAAAGGAAAAGTGCAAAAGACATAGGTTGTGTGTATGCTGCCCTTTGTGAAGAGGCGGAGAAAAAGGATTCAGGGGTGTCGAAAGATGACCTGGCAATAGTCATGACCTTGCGTCAAGAGAAATGGAAAGGGGTTAATGATAAACTTGCAAAGTGCTACGAGAGTCTTATCAAAGATCTTTATGATGAAGATCAGTGGAAGTATAGTGACTTTATTGATGCAAATGGGCACGCAGTCATTCCCGACGGTCTGACAGAAATTGAAGAAACCGCTTTCGAGCACTGCCACAACCTCGTGAGCGTCGAGATTCCGTCCAGCGTTAAAGTAATCAACTATGGCGCTTTTTACGACTGCACGGGTCTCACCAGCGTAGTTATTCCGGAGGGCGTGGAGGAAATTCAAGAATGCGTTTTCAAGGGATGCACTGCGCTAAAAGACGTTACCCTGCCAAAGAGCCTTAAGCGCATTAGTTTCGATGCCTTTGAGGGCTGCCCGTGCGAGGAGGAAGTGATGAAAGAATGTGAAGCAAGGTCGATAATTATATGATTATGAACAATATGGATTTAACCACCGTAATAACCCTGACCGGTCCCAAGGCCAGTGTGGTGAAAATGCTCAACGCCGGCATCCGTAGCCTGGGGCTCTCGGACATTATTAAAGACGGCGATGATTTAGAAACCGTCATCCGGAAAATGACCGGCGACGCCATCGTTTTCCAATTTCAGGATCTTCTGAATACCACAGGAGAACCAATGCCGAGAGTGCGTGTCCCTTTAGACGAAGATGGAGAAGACTATTATGAGGATTACGGCCTTAAGGTAGCTGCTGTTTCAGAAACTGAAAAGGAATATACCGTAGTGCTATATTATTGGGCACAGGATGGTTTCCCGTCTTATTATGACTTATTCACAGATGAGGTATACCCTCGATTCATATATAATCTCGTCCTTCAGTACGGCCTGGAGGCTGAATTCGTCACGGGAGGCGAAGAGTTCCCTAAGTATTCATCATCTTTCAGGCTTGAAAATGCCGACACAGGAGAAGTGATCCAAACCCGTTTTGAACCGTTTTCGGAGTATCGGGGATATCAGATGGCCCTGGACAACCTGACGAAACTCGATCGGGAAAGGTTTCTCCAGTTCGAGATTAACAGCCTTGAGCACCTTATTGACAGCCTCAAAAATGATCTGGAGGATTTAAGGGCCGATTCCAATAGACCAGACGAAACCCCTGGCGCAATTGCAGCGGCTCCAGCAAAAGGTAATGACGACGAAGAGCTTCCGTTTTAAAAGGTAACGATATCTCACTCTACCAGTATTATTGGTAAAAATGAGATGTTATTATGAAAAAGACTGAGAACACGAAACTGATTACCGTCGGCGAGCTGGTGAAAGAACTGGCGGGGTATGAGAAGAAGCATTGGGAGTGGAATGTGGAAATCACGGCCGAAGGAGTAGAAGGTGAAGAAGAAGACCCGACTTGCATCATCACCGGAATGGGGCTCGACAAGGATGGAGACCTGCGCATTGAAATAGAAGAGGAATGGGCCGGCGGCGGCGACTATTACATCGCCGAGCTTCTTGAACACCTCCGGGAGTTCGATGCCGGCACCCGGGTGTATCTGGCTGGTGGCGGCCTTCTGTTCAGCATCGACAGTCAGGGCGGCATCTTCGCCGAGACCGACGAGGATGACGATACGCTCAGCTGCTATGCAACCGCCTTCGGCGAATACGAGGAGGGACCCGTCGCCAAGGCCTCAGTAGTTAAGAAGACAGTCCACATGGATTGCAAGGGCGCTATCGCGTTAATCGTTATGACAGTGGTCATTTTCTTCGGCCTTTGCTACAATGTCTACGCCTTGGTGGTCCATTCGACTCGGCATGCTGTCTGGGAGAATATTGCGGGGGTTGTACTATGTGTCTTTCTCCTTGTGATTTGCGGGGCAACGCTCTATTACTCCAAAGATAATGAGTGAAGCAACTACCACAACTACCGCCCTTCTGGCCGGAACCAGAGAGGCCATCATTCGGATTCTGAACCGGGCATTCCATATGGGTGCGTCCGGGGAGTTCAAAATCTCCGATGACGACAGCATAGAGACCATCAACGCCAAGATCCGCGCTGCCAATGAGTATTTGACGGACTCCCCTACCGGATTTACCCTGATGGACTATATGGATCTCCAGAGCCGTATGGACAGTCCATTTAAGGATTATGTCTTATCCTACATCGATGAGGAAGAGCCGGATGGCTCTGAGAACTACGACGCTAACCCGGTTGAGGTTACAGCTGATGGCGACGAGTACACCCTCAAGATAGTCTCCAGCGTTCGTGAGGGCCAGCGCACCTACTACCCGGAGGATTGGCATTACTGGTGCGCAATGATATCCATCAGCGACGGCTGCTTGATTAGTTATAAAAAGGATTAGGTCATGGAAAAATCAATCATCGGAACAGGCATTTTTAATTTGGATATCGTAGTCAAACGTGAGTATCCACAGTGGCCGGAGATGCGGCCGTTTGAGGACAAAGTGGTCTTGGAAGAGGTCGGGGGCTCCTGCGGGAACGTCATGAGCATCCTGGCCTGGATGGGATGGAACGTGAGGCCAATAGCTTGCCTGGACGATTCTCCCGAAGGGCTGAAGATCACGGAAGATTTGAAGCGCTACGGCTGCGATTGCCAGTATGTGACCAATACGCCGGGCGGAGGCACCACCATCCTTCGTTGCACTCACAAGCTGGACAAGGAAGGAAAGCACACGATGAGTGTCCGCGCCGGTTCTCCTGGAGGAAGCCGTTTCCCTAAGCGGCACTTTCTGCGGGCAAGGGATGAGGCGCAAATATTCCTGGACCAACTTATTGAGATGCCGTCCCTGTTCTTCTTTGACGATCCTGCAGCTGGAAACCGACTTTTGGCCAAAGTGCTGAGAGAGCGTGGCGCAATGGTGTATTTTGAGCCGTCCAAGGTGGCGACTAACGCCGACCTGGATGCCATCAAAACAAGCGACATCATCAAGTTTTCAGACGAAAACGTTCCGGATGTGTCATTCACAGATGACTTCCATGGCAAGCTCTTCATCCAGACGATGGGGCCAAAGGGCGTCAGATACAAATACAAGAGTCAGCCCTGGGAAGTGGTCGATGCGCTACCGATTCAGAATGTCGTCGATACAGAAGGCGCCGGAGACTGCTTCACCGCAACATTCATCAATGCTATTGCCGAAAGCGGCCTTACGCGTTCAAGCATACCCTCTGCCATATCTACAGCGATGGCCAGTGCCTCGCGCAGCGTGGGGTATTTTGGAAGCAAAGGCTTTATAGAAGGATGATAATTGTATTGTTCTCCTTTGCTCGCGAAAGATTTGGGAGAATGAGGGGTATTTAGGGGTATGAAGTACGATAATCCAAAGATCAGGGACATTATTGACGGGTGCGTGGAGAAGATTCGGGAGGAGCCGGATGAGGAGTTCTTCAGGTATGTGAATACGGCCAGAAGGTGGGAGTTGAGGCTGGCGCAGGACCTGTATGTGGAACTGGCGAAATCGCCGTCGAACTGTTTTACGAGCCTGGAGCCAGCCATGCGGTATCTGGTTAAGGTGACTGGGTGCGATGATTACCTGTATAAGGAGAATTCGAACTGCATCATGCATTTGGACAACAGTACGTGGAGCCTATCGGCCAATTATATGTGGGCTGATTATAAGTTCTGCTTCAGTGTCTTTTTTGAGGACGATTATTACCAGGTGGGTAATGACAATAACATCCCTGCCGGGGTGATTCTGGCCATCAATTATCACTTCCCGTATATCAGGGAAAAAGCGCTGGACCTGAAAAGGGAAACGGAGAAACGGCAGCTGATTCACAAGATTGAAGAGGTGACTGAGCAACATCTGGGATAAGTTTTGCATCTATGTAACTGAACAACAAACCATAACCATGAAACCGAAGAAGAAAATGAAGAAGCTGCGGATTACGGAGGCGGACTTTATGCTCGCGAACCGCAGGGCGGCCCGGATGGAAGAGATATCCGAGCACGGGAGGCCGGTTTCAATGCGATCGGCGCTCCACAAGTCTAAGAAGGTCTATGACCGCAAGCGTCTGAAGAGGGCAGGCATCAAACTCAATGATGACTGTCCTTTTCGCATAAAATGACTATATTAGCACTATGTTTTACGCAATACTTGCAATCGTTGTCGTTGTGGCGCTCATCCTGATCTTCCGAGATGACCATGATGACTCGTACAATAGGAAGGAGACCTCATACCGTCAGCCGGAAAAACCTAAGGTACAGACGCCCACTCAACCGCAGGTGCAACCTAAGCCTCAGGTTCAGCCGAAGGTACAAATCCCGACATATACCCCCAAGCCGACGCCGGTGGTCAAGCCTGTGCCGAAGGTTGTCGTTCCTGAGCCCAAGGTGGAAGAGGATGTTGACCTGTCGTTCCTGGACAACCTGGACTATTCTGAGGATCTTGAAGAGAATACCGAGACGTTTGACATCACTGGGTTACGGTATCACTGCACGGTTAAGGACTGCGGGAAGATTGTAGGCATTGTGAAGCCTGAGCCTTCAAATGTGCACGATGCAAGGGCGCAGGCAGTGATTCGGTCTGACGGCAAGTTGCTGGGCTATATCCCTCGCACGCAACTCGACTGGTACGAGGATTTCAACGAGCAGAATATCCCCTGCCCCTTTGTCGGTGAGATTGAACTTGACCGGGGTTCTGCCAGGCTGATTGCGGAGATCAAAGTCATTATTCCGACGAGTAAGGAGTTCGTCGAGAACGAAATCGTGGACGAACTGTAATCCATTCTTATGTTTATCGGGGCCAGGTGGTGATGTGGAGGCCGTAGCGGAGGTTCATGTAGATGCGGAGGGTTTGCCAGCATAGGAGGTGGAAGCTGCTGTCGAAGTCCAGGAACCAGTTCCGGTCCATGTAGTAGTGCATCATCTCGTGGATGAGGACGTTCTTGAGTTTGGCGTCGGTCCACTTGAGTGATTTGGTATCGCGGATGCTGATGAGGGGCTTCCCTTCCCGGGTATGGCGGTAAGATCCGTGGATGGACCCGTAGGACCATTTGCCGATTTTGAACTTGGGCATCTTCATGCTGCTGTGGAAATACAGCCTGTTGTACTCTGCAAAGCGGTTTTGCAAATCTTCGATGGTTATCTTCATGTCATAAGTATATACCGCTCGCGCTGAAGAACCTTTCTTAACATCTTTTAACATCTTTTTCTTGGCGGTCTCGGATGTGGCCGCTATCTTTGTGGCGTGATTGCGTAACGCATTGAATAATAAATAATTATATCAAAATAACTAAACTAATAAATAATCTATATGATTTGCGATTATCAGACGAATAAGGTGTATCTGGCGGAGGGAATCAAGGGGTATCCGAAGGTGGCGGAGAATCTGCTGTATGCGCTGTACAAGGAGGGCATCGAGACGGAGTATCTCCCCGACTCCAAATCTAAGAAGCATGTGTGGGCGCGGGACTATATGCCAATCCAGTTGGAGGAGAATCTGTTCCTCAAGTATGTGTATAATCCGGACTATCTGAAATCGGCCTCGGAGTATATTCCGCCTTATATCTCTATGATCAAGAGCTTGAAGCTGAAGACGAAGCTGACGATGTTCGTGATTGACGGGGGCAATGTGGTCAAGTTTCGCGACTGCGTGCTGATGACAGATAAAGTGCTGGTGGAGAACTGCGTGCGGAATGAACTTGCCTTCCAGCGTGCTCTGGAGGACCTGTTTGAAGCCGATGTGGTCTTCATTCCCTGGGACCGGTATGAGATGTTCGGGCACGCCGACGGGATGGTGCGGGCCATCGGCTATAAGCATGTGCTGCTGAACAACTACATCGACTATGACAAGAACCTGCGGATGGAAATCCTGGAGCGGCTGACCAAGGAAGGGTTCGAGGTGGAAGAGCTGCACTTCGACATGCCTCGGCCGTCGCGGTATTCGTGGGCGTACCTGAACTTTTTGCAGGTGCGGAATAGGATTTTCGTGCCCGGTTTGGGCCTGGAGGAGGACGAGAAAGCGCTTGAACAGATCAAAGCTTTCTATCCGAACCATCGGGTTGTAATGGTTTCCGGGTGTCTGGAACTGGTACGGGACGGCGGGGCGCTGAACTGCGTTACTTGGAATATCAGGACTCCCCCACCGCCGGCCGATGACGATGATTTACCGCTGTAGGACGTAATGGTAAGGCGCGTTCAAGAAGTTCTTGTAGGCTTGGATAAGCACTTCCCGATTGATGTCAGAACCCACGTAGTTGTACTTGAGAATACTGTCCACCTTTTTATCTGCATCGAGGTTCAGACCGAAACGGGATTTGAGTTGGAAAACCCGACCGTCCATAGGCTTGCATGGCACCATTTTCGGGAAGTTCTGAACGTTGCCGAAGGCGTCGAACTGGTCAAAGAGCTCGTCGCAGGACAGCATGGGGCCTTTGAAGGGCTCGTATTTTCCACCCGGGACAATCTTCTCGATTCCTCGGATCAGGATGCCGCCGAAGAAGGCATTACTTGTTAGGCGGGGCTTCTTTGAATGCTTGGGGAAGAAGACGTCGCTCTCAAATGTGATATCTACCCCGCTGGCATGGAAGAACCAGCTGCCGGCCGGGCTGATTCGGGGATATGTGATGATGTCCTGGTGCCCGTCGTGATACAGGTAAAATTCAATATCCGTGAGCCGGTACTTTACCTCCCCTTTCTGGATGACATAGGATGTGAGTAGATCCTGTGCGATGCTTTCAAAGGCTTCATTGGGGTCTTTGAAGGATTCCAGGAAGGTTTTGGTCAGTTTGGTTTGCAGGGTGTCCATAATCAATAGTCGGTGTTTTTGACTGATTATAGCTGTGTGTTGAGAAAACGAGTAACTTCGTTCTTCCATTGATTGAAGTCCAGGTGGTTAATAATCTTGCATTTTAGGCCATACACTCCATCCATGACTCCGTGATGAATCCTTAATCGCTTTTGCTCTATATCAGCAGCTGATGCGTAGTCATATATTGCCTGTAGTGCCTGATCATATGTTTTTTCTGTAATAGGAAACATATATGTGGCAGTCATGTCGTTTTTATTCTCCCAGACTATACACATCTTCCTACTCCCGCGAATTGTGAAGAGGAACGCATCTTCGGTATCAAGATTCTTTTCAAACATCGTAACATAACGGTATTCCGGACACTGCTGTTCGACAAGGTACTGAATGTACTTGCTGCGATCTCTGGGCAGAAAAGCCTGGCTGAAGTCGATAGGAGACTTCCGAATAAAATCAAAGTAATCCCGCGGGTTGATAAAGCGACCTAATCTTAAATCGTCCCGGATCTTCAGGAACTTAAAGATGGCTTTTACGTCAGGACTGTTGACGATTTCAGGCTTCTGCTGTGAGTGAAATCTTACAACCAGAGGCGGAAAGCGGTCAATGAATGCCGACGCGAACAGATTATAGACTTCTTTTGAGTCAAGATAGTCAAATTTCAGTGGCCTGCCACCTTCATTCTCGACCATGATGTAGCCATCATAGAATTTGACCTTATCCCATGGCACAGATGTCTCCAGAATAATCTTATCTTCTTCAAAGGAATCTAGAATCTGCGTATACAGAACCTTAATTTTCGCCGCAACTTGCCATTGGTGGTAGGTTAATTTTCGCGGCCCCTTTTGATTATAGTACGCTTCTTTATAATGATTTATCATCGCATTTACTTCGCTCAAAAGAGGAGCGATGACAAACTCAGCATCTTCTTTGCATTCTGGGAAAGCATTACAATGATCTGCCATTCGTTTGAGAAGCGACCCTAACTTTTCATATGCTCGATGAAAAGCCTTGCTGTCCAGCGCATCATAGAAAGCATCTCTTAGATCCTTATGAATCAAAGGCAGATCATTTCTCCACTGCTCATATTTAGAATCAGCAGCATCGCTGGCATAAGGTATTACCTGCTTGCGCACAATAACCGTCGGTTCCAGAATGGCCTTCGGCTCTGCCGTTTTGAGTTTTGTTTTTTTCTTTGGCGTTTCCTCTTTAGGTTCCATGAGGACAACAACCCTTGTCTGTTTAATTGTTTGTATCTGGGCCCAAATTAAGTCCCTGTCTTCAGATGCGTTATCAATAGACTCCTTGTATTTGGAGAGCATTTGATCCAAGGCGGACGCGAGCCCGGTAATAATGCTTTCCCCATCCTGCCGTAAATCGGGATGTAGGCTGACATATGTTTTAATTCTAGAGCATACATCCCCTAATAGCTCAATTCGCCGGTCTATAATCTTACCAAACTGCATTCTCTCCGTCATCTCAATCACATCTCGGTATATGAGAGGAATCTCCCTTCTCCAGACCATATACTTAGATGTCTTTTGCACACTCTGATATGGTACCAATTCATCATCTTTGGAGCCGAAGTTCTGCTCAATTTGTGGCAGGATGTAATCTGGAACAGTTTCATCAAGTTCCCCATCAAATACAACTCCAAGACTCCGGATATACCTGACTAGTGTCGATACAGGGACCTTGGAATAATGCTTTGCTAGACCTCTAAGCTTCATAATAACACTATTCAGAGAAAAGCTTTAGGTAAGAATCCTGATCACAGAACTCAAAACGGAAGGCATCAATGATTTGTTCAATATCTGAAAGTGGCATTGCCGATGCGACACCTTTCTTCTCTTGGAGATAATGCACAACCTGGCCATAAAGCAGGTTGTAATCAATACTTATAGCCTCCTGCTTTTCCAGATTCCAAGCATCCTCAATGCTTCTCTTGTCATCTTCCGCTTCTATATAATTGAGTAGAGACCGAGTAGGTCTATATGCGAGGTACAGGAAGGTCGTTTCCCCGAAGACCTTGTTTGTCAGATTGAATTTGGCTATACCTAGCAAATGGCAGAGCACCTGCTTAAGGTCATAGCTGTGAATCTCAACGCCATCCCACAGGAACACAACCCCTCGCGATATCTTTCCAGTGCTTGATGTCCTTGTTGCTATTCTGTAGTCAAAGGAATCCAATCTTTCTTTGAGGAAGTCATAGAACTCCTTGTACTTAAACTTGAAAGAGGTAAAGGACGGTTTGTAAAACTCATGGCACTTCGCTTCTATGAAGATGTTGCGCTTAGGGAAATAGCCATCAAGCGAGGCTTCTGCCTCCCCTCCATTGTTTGCTGGAATCGATATGGGGAGTTTACATTCGAATTCAAAACCAGGAATGTTTCTGGACAATTCGTAGATGAAACGGCTTGACGAACTATAAGAGGCCATCTTCGGAGGGATGTTTTTCCCCTTGAATTTGCGCTCTTTCAATTCTCCTCCATTCCCGTCGTTATACCCTTTAAATGCGGCTGGATAGTTGGCTTTCATATCTGCCAAAAATGCATCCCATTCTTCGTTTGTATAGTACGTAGCATAGAGTCGTCCATCGTTCATGCGATAGCCCTGAAGGAGATCTCCTCCGTCAAGTTGCTTCTTAGCATAGTCAAACGCTTTCTGTTTTTCCATAATACTTTATCTTGTCTTATATTAAGGAACTACCGTCGATTTCGTGGAATCTTTCCACTTCAGTGCCGTCGGGGAGCTTCACCTTGCTGAAGAACATGTCGTAGGGGCGGACCCAGATTTGGTTGGCGCCGTAGAGGGCCTGGTAAATGACGACGTCTTCCAGGGTTTCGGAGTCTTTGCCGAAGTCGATGAGTTTGTATTTGCCGCCTTTGAAGTGCTGGAAGTAGCGGGCGGTGGAGCGGCCGCGCTCTTTGAGCATCCGGCGCCAGACGGGCTCCTGGGCGGCGGGGTACTCCCCTCCTGCGGCCAGGATGTCCTTCACAACCTTCTGGACGATGGGTTTGGTGAGGGTGGCGTTCTGCACGCGGGCGTAGTTCTCCATGCGGTTGACAGCCTTCTCGATGGATTCGATGAAGGCGTTGATGGTGGTGACGGGCGTCTTCCTGTGATTATACTCGGCCGCAGTCACGCGCTTGGCAGCATCGTCCCAGGCCTTGGGCGGGACGCTGAAGCCCATGGTGGTCTGGTAGCGGTCGCCGTTAAATGACCATACAACACGGATAGGGGCCTCTCCGTGCTTGTTTTTGCGCTTGTCCAGGTAGAATTTCAGGGGCATAAATGTGGTTTTCACAAAGTTACAAAACCGTTGGCGTTTTTGCAAGCGTCCCGTAAGGGCTTTTCATGGCGGTTTTTGTCAAAAGTCGATTTTGAAACCGCGATTTCGGCCGAAAAACGCGGCTTTCGAACATGCGACTTCGTATTAGAATACTATAAGCTCCGGAGAAAAGATCTTTGAAAACGCTGGTACTTTCTAATGCACTATATACGGTAACAAATTAAACTTAGTTTCAATATGAACAAACAACTTTATCAAAGAATCAGCCGCGCGCTGTCGCACATCAAGGCGGACGAGAATGGCGCGGAAACGTTGAGGCGGTACAATCGGGAGATGGAATGGTTTGACGCGGATCCCGGCCGGGCCGACTGCCTGCATCTTCTTTCTGACCTTTGCGCCCACGTGCGACACAATGGGATCGTCCTCTCCCCCGGCTACGGGTTCCTGACGAACTCCCTAGTGATGAAACTGGCCGGCATCCACGCGGTGAATCCGGTGGAATGGGACCTGCCCTACGACCGGTTCATCCAGAGTTTCCAGCCGGGTTGCACCATCCCCGTCGAGGTGGGAACCGGTGGCCTGGAAGCGGCCCGGGAGGTGCTCCAGGGACGCGACGGCGAGTTCATCATCGAAAACGAGCCGGGCATCTTCGATGTCACTTTCCTGGACGGCGAGGAGTTCAACCTGGCCAGGATTAAAATCATCACCTACGCCGAACTGGACCGCTTCCCGCGCACCATCAAGGAGGGCTGGCAGCCGCTGGACGAGGCCACGCTGCGTCACTTCGGCCGGGGAACGACGGACGGCTCCATCTGGTTCGAAACCGACAGGACGCGCGAATGGCTGACCGAATTTGGTCCAGAATCGATGTCCGACCTGGTTCTGCTGCGGGCGCTTTACTACCCCAAGCGGATTGCCCTCTACCCCGAGACCCTCCGTCGCAAGCTGAACCCGGACAGCATTCCGTCAACCGGCGATGCCCGTGCCGACCGGATATTACGCGACACCTATGGCATCTTAGTCTACCAGTCGCAGGCCAGGCAACTGAAGGACCTCGGCCTTCCGATTCCCAACCTCGACTATGACCTGGCCCTGAAGGGGCACGAAGTGGCCCGGACCATGATGGCGGTGGAAGCGCTTTACCCGGGGAGGCTCAAAACCTCCCTGAGGTAACTCAGGAGACCACACGGTAGCGGACGCAGATGTGGGTCCTCCATTCGTGTTGGCTGACGGTTTCGCGGAAGCCGAGGATGACGACGCCTTCTGATGAGGGGGTATAGCGGAGGGTATAGGTGCCGTCAGGCTCGGCGTTCCAGGCATCAGAGCGGATGGAGCGGGTTTCCCTATCCTGAAGGACGAACTCCCTGCTTGTGCTCAGACGTACGCGGAAGGTATAGGTCTCACCTATCCTGAGCGTTGACTGGAGTGGGATATCCAGCCCCAGAATCTCGCCCTCACCTTCGGAGTAAAACTCCGGTAGCGTGAGGGTATGTTTTCTTGCGCGGACGTAAATCTGATGGACGTCCATTCCATACTCTGCGCACAGGTAGAAACCACCTTTGAGGGATTCAAACTCGGACCGGCTCATGGGCTTGTCCAATAGCTGATAGGACTCGTCCTTAGGGAAATGGCGGAGTATCATCCACTCGGCATCCACAGCGAACCAGGAGCCAGAATGCTTGCGGAAACTAAATGTGCCGTTACTGACGGAACCAGCATCCCAGGTGGGGTCGATGAGGATGCCCCAGTCGGGACGGGTGTATGCGAAGAGCCAAGAATGGCCACCGCCGACGTTGCCCCAGATATCGCGGGATGTACCGGAGACGATTTCCACACGGATGCCGATGGCCTCGGCAATGCGGTAGAAGAGCTCGCAGTAGGCCTGGCAGACGCCCCTGCGATGGTCGAAGCAGTCATCGGCATTGTAAATGGAGTAACTGGTGTCGTAGGCTATATTTCGGCCGATCCACCGGTTGATAGCGCGCAGCCGTTCAAAGTCGGTTCTGCAGCCTTCTGTGATGCTCCTGGCCACCTTTGAGTAGTCATACCGCGTCGGTGAAACATAGTGCTCCTGTTCAGAAGGGAGCTTGTAATACTCTATGTGCCCCAGTGGCGTACCATCGGGGACAATGACAGCCGAAGGGCTGTTTGCGGCTGCGGACAGGCAGAATAGAAGGCCGATCAGGGTTTGGACAATTTGCTTCATACATAGGGAAATACCTGCTGCGTGCAGATATCTTTCGCATTTATTTCGTAACTTTGAGGAACTAACCACTCGATACTATGATTGTTTACCACGGATCATCGGCGGAGCCGTTTGACAAGTTTGACCTGGGACATGCCCTGGAGGGCGATGGTAAGGTGAAGTTTGGCTGGGGCGTGTACGTCACTGACAAGTATGGTACGGCAGCGCACTATGCCTTCAACAAGAAGCGTCCGGAAAACAAGGACTACTACGTTTACACGGTAGAGATTCCGGAGCGGACGGCGGATAACTGCCTGTCGCTGCTGAAGGGTGTACCCGTGACGTCGTCCATCGTGAAACGTGTAGAAGAAAAGCTTGGAGAAGCCATCCCGGAAGAAGCCAAGGTGGAAGGTATCCCCTTCCGCAAGTATCTGGCGAACCGGCTGACGGGCAGTGTCGGCCCGGTAAAGAAGATGACGGACAAGGCCACCGTTGCCGGTGAAAAAGCTGCCTCGGAGTTCCTGAGCGCCATCGGTGTAGACCTTATCGAATGGCCGTACAACTGGCAGAAGCCGGAGGCCGAGAAGAATTATGCCGTGCTGGACGAAAGAAACGTACGCATTCGGGGTATTGAGAAGGTAGAGCTGGACCCGAAGGGGCATCACCTGGTGGATGGCTCGCAGGTAACAATCAAGACATTCTGATGGACCACGTACGCGATTTCATAGAGAAGAACTATCCGGAGTACTATGGCTGGTTTGACTATCCGGCCGATAAGACGGCCGCCTTCTGCAAGGTAGACGCCGAATGGGGCATCCTGGGTAATTTCGCCAGGACTCCGCTCACCGTGGGCTGTGTACCCTTTGAATGCGTGGAGAAGCTATTTCAGGTAATGAAGTTTGCCGATACCGACTCCCGGAAGATCATCTACGGCAGCAAGGGGCAGACCATCAAGATGAAGGCCAAGCACCAGCACAAGGCCGGTGTTGTCCGTGCCGACTGGCCGCAAATCATTGTGGACGTGCTCAAGTTCTGCCTGATGGAGAAGTACGAACAGAGCGAGCCTTTCCGGAAGGAACTGGAGCGCAGCAAGGGCCTGTCCATAGTGGAAGTGCAGTCCAATCCGAAGCGCCCTGCCAACACCTACAGCGCCAAGCTTTCCCCAGACGGGAAAACCTGGTCAGGACCCAATCTGATGGGCAGGCTTCTCATGGAGCTACGCGACAACGGCAAGCTGGAGTGGAAATTGCCGGAGGATGTGTTGGATTTCTCTGATCTGAAATAATCACAAGAAAATATCAACTATTTTCTCAGACTGCCGAACTTTGGCAGGATGAGTACTTACCTTTGAACCAGCAGTGATGGTCAGACATACAATTTCTGAAGAAAAGTGAAAATAGTTTGCGCTGCGCAAAAAGACTGCGCACTTGTTACATAACTTTGCACTCACAATTCAGGAAAGACCCTGGATCCCACAAAAAGTTGAAAAAAAGTGGGAGTTAAGAGAAAGATTCCGGCGGCAGCCTGGTAGTGTTTAGTACAAGCTGCTGAAAAGTTCTTTGAAAATGACTGTTAAAGTCTGTTGACTGTAGTCAGCTGACGTTCTGTTCGCAACCCCTTAGGTTACCACGTTGTTTTAAGTCGTGGCACCCCGGCCACCTGGCCGGACGTTGTGCCCATTCCCGCGTAACCAATAACACAGAACTGAATATGACTAATAGAAACAGTATGAAACAGTCTTACGATTGCATTCTTTCCGCTGATGGAAAGGCTTTCTCCTATACGGAGATTCTGAATCTGATTCGCTCTATGGCAAACTATTTTGCTAATAAGCGGGGCCACTCTATGAATCAGGACCACATTGATGATCTTGTGGGTCTTGTGGAAGAGAAGGTGGCAGAACAGTTCTCTGTAAAGTACGATTCCACTCGTGGTCCCGTGAAACCCTGGATTTCAAGAATCGTGTTCAATGAAGGTAATGACCTCATTCATGACGTCATTCGAAGAAAAGAGGTATACGCTGATTACGAGTCAGAAATCAAAGGGGAACGCTATAGCGGTTCCACTGATGACGAGCTCAATCTGAGTGAGCTCGAAAGCAAGTGGCAGAGCTATCTCGGCACCCTAGAGGGTGACAAGCGGAACATTATGCAGTGGACACGCGATGGTCTGAAACCAGCTGAGATTGCCCAGGAATTGGGCATTACTCCCGAAAGAGTCTATCAAGTACTCTGTAAGGAGAGAAAGAATCTCACGAAGCTGTTCAACTATCGTTAGCAAATGACAAGATCCACCCGTTCCGCAACCCGGAACGCGGTGGATTTTTGTTTTATGAGGGTGATTGGAGAAAGAAACGAAATCCAGGCCGGTATATAAGAATGACACAAACCGAAAACGATATGAATACACTGAGAATTGAACTTCCCTCTTCCTGGGAAACCAGTTTCGAGATTAAGAGCATTACTGACGAAGACGGAGTAGTCGAAGACCGTTACGAATCCACTATGGCACACGAGGTGGAAGGGGCGGGAGTCATTTCCGGTATTACTCTGGATCGTTTTCCGGGATATCCCGATGCATACGAAGCCGCTATCCATGATGCTCAGCAATACCTGGATTATCTAGAGCAACTGGATCTGCCTGCAATGTTTATTCCGGAAACTCCGGAAGAGTTTCTGGGCAGTTTAGAGCTGTCGCACACAAAATACCCTGTTTCGTATTTTGTGGAGCAGCAACCCCAGGATCATGCGTGCATCATTCACCTGTATACGGTAGACAGAAGCTTGACAGCCGTTCACATCACGGTATATGTCAAGGATTGGCACTATATTGACGAAGCGCTGGACTTTCTGAATGAACATCTCATAGAAGATTGAAAAAAGTTTTCAAACTGCCGAACTTTGGCAGGATAACGCCATAACTTTGTGGCCAGAATCCAGGAAAGCCCCATAATCCGAAAAAAAGTTCGGTTTCGGGGAAAGAATCCGGAAAAGCGTCGGTAGTAATAAGTAGACGACGGTCAGTAGTTCTTTGAAATTCGCTGTTGGCGGTTCTATAGTATTAGTTCCTACACACACGAGCAGATCACGTTTTAATTCCGGGCGGGCAGCCTCCGGGCTGTTTTTTCCCGCCCATCCAGATCCGAATGTGTAACCTAAACTAATGCCTAGACTATGATGGAACACACCAACAACAACACCAACCACTTCGTTTCCGCTGACGGAAAGAGCTTCTCTGCCCAGTACATCCTGGACGTAGTCACCAAGCTTGCGCAGAAGTTCGCAAGAAAAAAGGGTCACACCATGAGCGACTGGGACATCAGCAACCTCGCCTCGGAAGCCATCTGCGAGAAGGTAATACCCGGGTTCCCCACCTACGACTCCTCCCGTCCCCTGGAGCCCTGGCTGTGGACCATCATCTTCCACGAAGGCTGCGACCTGCTGCGTGCCGAGATACGTGAGACGGAAGGCAGACGCAAAATGCTGGAAGAGGCGCAACGTGACGGCGAGCCCTACGGGGACTACACGGACGCCTACGTCATCCGTAAGGAGAACGAGGAGCAGTACGGCCGATACCTGGCGTCCATCGAGGACGAGCAGAAACGCGAATGCATGCGGTTGGCAGGGGAACACTGGAAACCGGCCGAGATTGCCAAAGAGCTTGGCTGGCCGGCCGACAAGGTACACCGCACGGTGTGCCGTGAGAAGAAGAAGCTTGAAGACAAGTAGTCTTCTTCTTTGGACTGACAAATAGCCCGCAGTTACGTAACAGTAGCTGCGGGCTGTTTGTTATTATTTCGCTTAGGGGACTCAATTGACTTTTTCAAAGTCCCGGGCATAGAAAAGTATGCGATAATAATCAGTTATCTTCGGTTCGTTTTCAGAACTGGGATTTCTAGTAATATTGACAACATCCCCGGCCCTTATATTCTTTTCTCTACAGGTATCAGGATTAAGATGGATATTGCCAGCATACAGGTAGGATTCATCATCCTTAAGAGCCTTTACCTCATAACGCCCCGTGGTCGCCATGTCATCTGAGAAATCCATCACATACATCTGTCGTGTTTCGGCCGCATTCCGGGCATCAAACTGACCGTTATCAACCATGTCTGAGATGTAACATATAACAGCCATTAGTATATGCAAGACGGCGATATAGAGCCCTGAGTCTGCTTCGGAAAAGCTATGCGACCCCGTATTGAGGAACTGTGTACTAGCACGAAGCAGGGATGCAAGATCGGCAGGAAGAACTTCTTTTTTCAGTATGAATTGCCGTTTGAAATACCTGTCTGCAAGAAGATTCGGCATAGCGCCATAGTCAAAAGTCCTGCTGGCCCTCCTGGGGAGGAAACCATAGTCGGAAAGGACCTGAAGAATACAGTTGTCCCGAATCTTTCGCATCTGGTTACGGGGATCTTGGACTGTACCGAAGAACAGACCGACAATCAGATCTTCAAGTACATCGCGAAGGACAAAGTTATGATAGTGGAACGTTTTGTCAAGGCTGGAAGCTGCATCCAACTGGGCAGAATACTGCTCTCTTATCCGTCCTTCGGGAGAGTTATGATCTGTTACGTATGCGAACAGGGCCGACAGCATGTCATCAGTCAGCCCGGTTTCGAAGCACCGGCCTTCCAGATATTTCTCGGCATAAGAATCAAAGGTGGTCTCAAGTGTCGCAAGATTTGACGATGTCATGAACACGGGGACCTCCCTGGAACAGAGTAAAAGTACATCCACAGGCGAAATGGTATCTGTTTGTTCCAGAAGAATGGCATCAATATCGCTTCTATGCTCGGGTATCCATTCCATTGCCTGTCGGGCCGAATCAAATCGCGCACGCACATATAGACGGCCGTCAGGATCCAGCAGCTCTTTAAAGCCGACGAGCGCCACATTAACCTTAGCGCGAGCTGTATTCTGAATAATAGTTGGTTCGTTATCGACGATTGACAACGTTAGTTTTTTAGCAAATTTTGTCTGCTCCTCCAAAGGAATCAGAGGGATTCTGGTGATTTCCAGGTCGGCGGTAGTAATAACCAGAACGGATGTGCCTGTATTGCCTATTTGGGCTTTCGAAAGCGCATGTGCAAGGTATTGCCAAATTATCAGTTTCTCATCGGGGTAAAACACCTTGATACGATAGGAGACGTATAAAGGGTTATCTGGAGAGCAGTTTTCTACGTAACCGAAACGAAGCTTGTCAGGCCTACCGCCTATGAGGAAACATGGCTTCATGACCAGTTTGATTGGCTCTTTCCCATCGTAAGGAGACGGCGCAACGAGACCGACCTCATCTGGTTCCGCGGTCAGGTCCTTTATCATAATACAACGGGACGGATTCGCATTAGCTATGCCGATTCTATTGAAGCGACCGAGATCCTTTAACGGAACCATATTCTCGCCAGCCACCGTCTCCTCTTTGGTGAGATAAACTGCAGGGATTAAGCGAAAATCGTTCTTTATGATGTCTACGTCAGGGACATGAATGACATAGTTCGGATCCTCATGACTGCCACCTTTCATGAGTTTTATGATTCGATCCACGTCTATCACATTCTTACCTTTGACACCAGGCTTAAATAATGACGTTCCGTCAACCAGACGTACTTCCTTTTTATCTCTGTTTATTCTTGATTTCCTCTTGGAAAGCCGAATGACAGCAGCGGGGACTGCCGACCATGAAAAGATCTTAAATGGAAGGGTAATGACAGTGTCAAGCATCCCAGACTCAAGCAGAGCGCTACGTGCCCTGGTGATAATAGTACTCATCGGGCAGACCACCACCATTACACCGTCCTCATTGAGCAAACTGTCGGCTCTTGAAATTAAGTTCTCAGCAAACTTCTCGTTAGTCCCATCTATCAGGCCGAACGGAGGAGTGGATATGACCACATCATATCCGGTTGGAACCTCTTCGTTCCTAAAAAAGACATTGGGATCCGTGACGAGAAAATCGCTGTTTAGGGAATCTCCAATTACGTAGTGCGAGGAAGGGCATCCGTCCATCCACATTCTTAGAGAACCTATTCCCCAAACATAACTGTCTATTTCCTCGCCGAAGAACAAATCACCGGCATTGAAGTAAGTTGCATAAGATCCAACTCCAGCAAAAGGATTATAGACGGTCTTTCCATTGTGATACTGGCTTAAACGGTACACCAACTCAGTAAGCTCGGGCGGTTGCAGGTGATCGAATGCAAACCTTCCACTCCTGGAGGCATTGCTAAGACGCTGCCTAAACTCTTTTCTGAATTCTCCTGTTCCGACCAAAGCCTTAATATCATCATCATGAAGGAACGCTTTCCTCAGATCCCGAACGTGATTACCGTCTGTAACTATTGCTTTATCCCATATATCAAGAACCTTATCCAGGTACAGGAAGGGATTCTCAATGTATTCAAACATACCATGGTTCGCACAGCAAAGAAGATACAACTGGCAATACAATATTTGTACTTCCTGTGCACGGTTTCTAAGCATAACCTCTCTCAGGTTCTCCAGATGTTCCTTTATGGTCATAGCGAATGCGGTCAGTTAAAACAATCAAAGTTAAGCAAAATACAGCATAATACGAAATGAGGAACTCGCTTCAGCAGTAGAGTTCCTCATAACATGTTTCCAAGAACAGATTACGCGCACAGCGCTCCCCTTCGGGGGTTGATCTGCTTCCGATATACGGTTCTTCGGTGAAGACCGAGGAGGACCAAGGGTGTATTATGCATGTTCTGGTTTTGCCCCCATTAGAAACTTTGACTTGTATCTTTTTGGGCTCGATAGTGGCGATACCAGAAAAATGTACTCCCTCAATATCGCATGCCACCTGCGACCGGCTGTTATGAGGAGCACAGACCCATACCGCGCCCTGGGCCATCATATCCATGTTTTTTTCCTTAAGGATTCGGGAAACAAGGACATCCATCTGAAAGACAGCATCTGCCCCCAGCCGATTGGCAAGATATGCCAGCGCAAGCCTGTTGACACTGGTACCACCATCCTGTAAATAGTCTTTCACTGAGAAGGTAAAAGAATCAAGTGCCTGGATGATATTTGTAATCTGCTGGTTTTTCATGCATTTTTCATAATAATACCAGTTTACAGCAGAATCCTTTCATTGAAAAGCACTCAAAATGTAGCCTGCAGTTACTCAAAAGGTAGCTGCGGGCTATTCGTATTTACTCAATTCGTAGCCGGGAATGTCGGACAGTCGGGCGTAAGGATTTGTCGGACAAACGGATGCGCAAGTGCTTCTGTGTCCTACAAATAGAATCTCAATAGAATACAAATCAGATGAAACAAAAAGAAAGGGGCTAGTCGCCGTAGCGGACGGACCAGTCGTCCAGCCAGGACTGGAGGGCGGTACGGAGGTAGCGGGAGGGGTCGTGGATGTCGCGGTGCTGGCGGATATACAGGAGCACATCGGCGAGCTTGGTCACGAAAGGCTTGAGATCTTCGGCATCGACGCGGGAGAAGATATCCTCCAGGATCAGGAGGCTGATGCCAGCCTGGCCCAGGAGATGGAAGCAGGTATCCCAGGCTTCGCGGCGCAGCCTTTCCTGTTCACGCGCATCCAGCCGGACCTTTATTTTGAACGCCAGCAGGCGGCGTCCTTCGTGCTCATACACGCGGTACAGGAACCAGATGGGGAAATGAGCCTGAAGCGTTTCCTGTGCTGGGGTCAGAACGCGGGAGACAATATTGCCGAACTTGTCGTATGCGCAGCCCAGCTGGAGCATCTTGCGCAGGGTATCAACCGGAAGGACGAAGCCTCCCCTGTTGCGCCAGGAGCAGATGAGCCAGTAGAGGCGCACCGTGTATTTGTTGCTCAGGGAGAGTGCGCCCACGTGTGAATAATGGCAGAATCCGCCCTCTGTTAGCAACAGACGGTGAACCAACTGCTCCGGCAAACGGATGCGGACCGTTTTACCATAAGCCGGGAAATCGTACTCTTCAATCAGGCCCGGGAAGGTATTGAGCAGATAGACCGATTCTGTGGGGAAGGTAATGCGCGTATGTCGCAGTTCTTCCAGACAAGACCGGAGCCGCATCCCGTTGCTGGGTCCCAGATGGAAATCTGCCATCGGGATCTCCAAAACCTCCGGAACGGGTTGAACGGGTATTCTGGAGGACTTGCCGGGACGTGCGACCCTTTGCCGGAAGGCATCCTGCAGATGGCTGATGATTGCCATCAAGATGCGTAAGTGATTGATTTTCAAATTGGCCTCCAGATATACAACCCCATTGGCCTGGTACAGTTCATCGGACTGTACCGGGCTTTTTCCGTATGCTAATGTCCTTTTCACGGTGTCGTAAATTCATACATTTGTATCGTAATACTCGCCACAAAAGTAGAAATTATTTGGTATTTCCAAAAATTCGCCTTTTCTTTGTGCTGTGTTTTACAATACAAAGGAACGCACAACAACACGAGACGATGACCAGAAAAAACATTCATATTCTTCTGACACTACTTACTTCGCTACTATACCTTACCACGGCTTCAGCGCAGCGGACGATGTCTGGCCAAAATTCGCTCCGAGTTTCTCTACTCTATAATGGCCTGTCCGTGGGCGCTGAGGCTTTCTATGAACCGTATACCCTGACCGGTTTCTGGCAGGCCGGTGTACAGGGTAATCTATACAAGGCCGGACTGTCGACCGCTCATTCCCTTGATTACGTACATGCGCTTGCGCAAGGCGGATACCAGTTTCGTCTGGCCGGGACGCGTAGCAGGAGTCTTAACCTGTACGCGGGCGGTGGCGCTCTGGTTGGTGTCGAAATACTGGATGCGTGGCGTAGACTCCCCTATTACCTTGACCTTGGCAAAAGCCGATATGCCTTTATATATGGCCTGTATGGAACAGCAATGCTGGAATGGTTTGTCAGCCCTCACTGGGCCGTCATCCTGCAGGCTGGTGCGCCTGTAACCTTCGGATCGGCCATCGGGGCGCTTCACTGGAATGTGGGAATCGGCCTGAAATGGAATCTTTAAACCCTAATAGATATGGAAGCAATAACCAAATGGATTGGAAGTAAAGCGAAGTACCTGGACGGTATTCTTCCGCTGATTCCGAGAAATGTGAGCCGTTATTATGAACCCTTCGTGGGCGGCGGTGGCCTTTTCCTGGGCGTGCCGGACTGCGGCAAGTTCATCATTACGCACAACTGCAGGCCGCTGATGGACCTGTATAAGGAAATCCAGAACCTGTCGCCGGAGTTCCTGAATCACCTGAACAACATCAATGCGTCCTGGAAGAACCTGGGCATGCTGGTAAAGACCCACAGCGAAGCGCTGCGTAAAATCTATGCCAGCTTCCCGGAAGGCAGGGACTATGACTACCTGGCCTACGTGGAGAAACTGAATCCGCTGCTGGAAAAGATCAGCTATAAGCTGGTATTCCCCCAACGTTTCCGCCAGACTGAGCTCTTTGAGCTGGAAAAACGCTATTACTTCTCGTACATGAAAATGCAGTCGGCCAAGGTGCGGCTGAATTCCCCTGAGAAACTTGACCAGTATATCATGACTTCGCTGAAGTCGGCCCTGTATGCCTATTATGTTGAGCTGTACAACGGTAAACTGATGGAATATCAGATGAAGCGGGCCCTTCTGCTGTTCCTGCTGAAGTTCTCAAGCAACGGACAATTTGTGCTGGACCAGGATGGAGAGTTCCGCCCCTGTTACGCAGGCGTGCAGGAGAATGAGAAGACGCTGGATGATACCATCCGCCTGATTTGCAGCCCGGATTTTCGCAACCGTATGGCCAAGACGGAGTTTCACGCGCAGGATTATAAAAACCTGTTTCTGCGGAACCATCCCCACGCCGATGACTTTGTGATGGTTGACCCTCCCCTGGGGAAACTGTGCCGGAAGACCGGCAGCGAGCTGTTTACCGATGAGGAGATGAACGCCCTGCTCACATGCCTGAGTCGCAGGAAATCCTGCTGGATGCTGCTGGTGAAGACTGCGGAAATCACCCCGGCCATATCAGCCTTCGCTTCCAGGCGGAAGATGACTCTTGTCGGGCCTAAGAACGACCTGGCCGTTATTACCAATTATGATCCTAAGCACATTTAGGGGCAGGCCCGCCCCCAGACCACAGGACTGTCTGTGCAAAGGGACGATGATGAGGGAAAACAGTCTTGTCGGGCGGGCTCCCCTTTTCATTGAAACATAAAAGAAAACAATTGAATATGAAAAAGTTAGTTACCATTCTAATAATTATGAGTTTCGCACTTTTGGGAGCGGCAGCTGCCACGGCCCAAACTTGGGCTGTGGCGGTGAACGCCGCCGATGCAGTAGAGCTGGGAACCATCGGAGTCGAAGGATCAGCAGCTGTAGGCCAGCATTGGAGTATCCACGCAAACGCCAAGGTCAATCCTTGGACATTCGGACGGCGGGATACCAGTGCCGATAACAATAGTCTGTTCCAATCCCCTAACCCGGACCAGAAGCAGAACCACAAGCAGGTGTATGCCGCCGGTGTACGCTGGTGGCCGTGGAACGTGTATTCCGGCTGGTGGGTTGGTGGGAAAGGCCAATACCAGGAATTCAATTATGGCGGCCTGCTTACCGAAACCTCCCAGGAAGGCGACGCCTTCGGCGCCGGGTTCTCCGGTGGTTATTCCCTAATGCTCAAGGAGCACTGGAACCTGGACTTCGGTTTGGGATTCTGGACCGGCTGGATGAAGTACACTACGTATGCCTGCCCGTCTTGTGGGAAGGTGGTAGATGAAGGACAAAAGTGGTTCATCTTACCCAACGAAGCCATTCTCTCACTGGTTTACATCTTCTAGAAGAGAAAAAAGGTAAAATAAGCTAAAATCATATGAGACAGTTACTTATAGCTGCGGCAAGTGCCGCGGCAGCCCTAACCCTAATCTCTTGCGACCCTCCGGTACTGGAAATCAAGGATAACAGCGCCCTGGAAAGAATCACTCTAGAGGTAAGCAACGACAACAACAAATGGGAGTACGGAGAGGAACGCATCTTCACGATAGTCCCCTATCCCAACACTGCCATTGTTAACTCTTATAGCCTTCGGTTTTCCAACCCGGATATCGTTGAACTGCGCCAGGGAGACCTGCCCAACCAGTTCAAGGTAATGGCTGCTGGCGAAGGAAAACTCATCATCACTGCCAGTGCCATTGGCCACGGCGAAGTCCCGGGACAGCAAGGAACGGACTGGACGGTGGAAAAGACCGAGACGGCCGAGTTCAATCTGCAGGACAACCGGGTGAAACCCAAGCGTCCGGTAGTGTCCCTTAAGATGGCACCCACTACGGACATCAATGCCAAGAAGGAACTAGCCGAAGATACGCCCACAGCTATCGATGATGACCAGGAACTTCTGCTATCGGTGACAAGCGACAGCGAACGAGCCACATTTAGCCTTAAGAGCTTGGACAACGAAGTGTTCAGCGTAGAGCGCACTGGCGCACAGAGCTGGCTGTTCAAGACCAAGACTCCCGGCCGAGATTTCCTGAAACTTACCGTCACCGATGCCGAGGGAAATCCTTTCGACTACTACTACCTGATTTATTCATACGGTCACGTGGTGATGACTGCCGAATACGACCCATTGATGGGCGAAGGAGGCATAAGTATCGCTGAGCACAATTACCCCAAACTGACCGGCCAGGTGTATATGGCCGGAGTCATTAAAGGCTGGCCCTGGAATGATTTAAACAGCATCGTGCAGCGCGATTTACCCACTTTCAGCGGCGAGCTCAACTTCAGCGAAGAGTACGAGCATCTGGCGCTCATTGATGCTGAAGCTATCCAGAAAGAGATCCAGAACATGAAAGCTGGCGAAGGCTTGAACGAAGCCTGGTTCAACATCCACGAGGTCAAGCTGAACTACATCATCACTCTGAGTAACCCTTTCATCATTATCGCCGATGTGATTGACGACAATCACCGAAGTGAGCCCTTGTGGTGGAACTTCTGGATTGAAGGCGCTTTCCAGCAAGAAGGCTTGGAGCCGGTGATTATGCTGAGCCACGACCCCATCACGTTTGACGCTGGGGTTGATGGCTGGAATGAAGGAACCGAATATACCATACCGCTATGACCAGCCTTGAATTAGTAGCCAAGATCAAGCAGGACCCGGATGTGACCAAGGTGGAATGCCTGCCCCAGCTGCATTTTGCCGTGCAGTATCAGGACGGATCCATGAGCTTTCTGAATTCCGACCTGAAGCCAGTCAAAACCCCAATGCGGGACTACGATGTTATCCGCAACTTCTGCTATCTGGGCGACGTGAACGATGTCCCCCACTTCGCTTTCAAGGGGACCAACTGGGCCACCCGGGTGCAGAGCGAAACCCATATCTTCGATATCAACGGTAAGGAGAAACTATTCCGCGACCCGCGTCTTTGGGGCTTAGAATCCGTCTTCGAGATACAAAAGGCATTTGAAAAAGGTAAGGCTGAAGGCCGGGATTTCCTTCAGGAAATTGGTCGCCAGCAATCTAGAGGAATGCACCGATGAAAAAGAGAGATTACAGAGAACTCCCGGACTGGGAGCATATGGACTACTACGAGCGCAAATTGGCCAAAGGGACTATTCTTGCGGCATTTGGCTTTGTGATGCTCATCGGGGCCATTATTATGGGCCTGTTGGCGCTCACCTACGGCTGCAGCACGCCGAGTCATATTCAGACCGTACAGGCCGGAGAGATGAAGGCCAGTATCAACATCCCCACTTATGTGATACCCCAGACAGAGGTCCAGGATACGACTACAACGGACGAGAAGGATGTCACCTTCAAGGACGACCAGGGCAAGACCATTACGCTGATGAAGGCTGAGGCCGATGAGAACGGCGAGATGGTGGCCAGGGACCGGATCATTCCGTCGGTCGTAGTAGCTCGCTTTAGAAACATTGCGGAGCGTGGCGGTAAGGTGAACATTGAATTTGAAATCCGCGTCCCAAGGGACATGATGGACGACCTGTGGCAGCTGCGCTTTTATCCGAAGCTTGACAGCACGAATCTGGAGCCAGTGTACATTACGGGCGCGAAATATCGCGAGAGCCAACTGAAAGGTTACGAACGATATAATCGCTTCATTGCAAGCATCATTACTGACAGCACGCGCTTCATCAACCTGAAGGCCCTGGAGCTGTTTATCCAGCGGAATATCCCGGATTTATACGCCTTTAAGCAGGATTCCACCATCGTAAGCGAGGCACGCTTTGAAAGCGTCTTTGGAGTAACCGAACAGGAAGCCATCGACCATTATACACGGAAACTGTCCAAGAGTCTGAATGCCCGTCGTGCGGCACGAAGCAGAGAGATGTTCCGAAAGTACGTCCCCGTGCCCATCGTTCAGGAGGGCATCAGACTGGACACCGTGATTACGGCCGGCAATGAGTTCGTGTACCTATACTCGGAGACTATTCCAGCAAAGAACGGGAGGAAGAAGGCACAGGTAACACTAAGCGGTAAGATCTTCGAGCTGGACAAGGTAATCTACCGCATTCCGGAGACCGAGCCTCTTACCTACTACATCAGCAGTCTGACGGCCTTTGTGGACAAGAGCCTGAATCCTCACGACCCGAAGTATCAGGATGGCGTTACGGCCCTCCAGAACAGGGACTACAAGCGAGCTGTTACGCTCCTGCAGGAATACAAGGATATCAATACAGCCCTAGCTTATCTTGAGATGGATTACAACGGGACAGCCCGAACCATTCTGGAAACCCTCCCAGACACCGAAAACGTGTGCTATCTGAAGGCTATCGTGTACGCCCGGACCGACCGGGACGAAGAGGCCCAGAAGTACTTCCTGAAAGCATGTGAACTAAAACCCAGCTTGTGGCATCGGGGCAATTTGGACCCGGAGATCAGCTGGCTTGTAAAACATTATCAATTAACCCATTAATCATCAATCTTTAAACCCAAACATCATGAGAAAAATTACATTTCTCGCGGCCGTGGCCGCAACACTCTGCACCGTGGCGTGCAACAAGAACATGGACACTCAGATCAATGAGGTTCCCAATCCGGCAGAGCAGGAATACCACCCGCTTACCATCAAGATCAAGGGCAACGCCCCGGAGACCAAGGCCACGGGCATTGACCCCGATGACGAAGTAAAGGTAAATACCCTTCAGGTTATCGCCTTCCGCGACAACGTCAAGGACACGTACGGAAGCGCCAGCAACACCGACGAAATCACCATTCAGTGCGGTGACGGTGACCGCGTGGTGTACGCCGTGGTAAACGGTCCCGACGTGAGTGCCATCAACACTCCGAGTGACCTGCTGGCCACTGTCTGTACCATGGATGTGACAACCCTGAACAATTTCGCCATGGTGGGCTATGAGCCAGTCAGCCTTCCGGAAAGCGATGCCGTGGAGATTGAAGTGACCAGGCTTGCCAGCCGTATCGTGGTCAAGAGTATTTTCCGTGAATTCACAGTGCCCAGTGAAGGTGCCAAGACAATGAAAATCTGCGGTATCTATCTGGGAGATGCAGCCATCAAGAACAACTTAGGCGGCACTTATGTGCCCACCGCCTCCGCCGATTTCGAGTTCCGCGGTTGCGTGTACAGCACCGAACCGGATGCCACAGCCCTGGGCGGTTTGTTCAGCCAGGTGACGCTGGCGGACCATACGACTTACAGCACTGTACACACTTTCTACGCTTTCCCGAACCCGACAGTAGCCGATTCCGCCGCATCCACTTGGAACGCCCGTCATACCCATCTGATTATTCAGGTGCTCATTGATGACACTACCAAGTACTACAACATCCCCCTGCCCGTCCTGGAGCGAAACAAGAGTTACGAGATTGACGAGATTACTCTTACCCGCATTGGCTCCTCCGACCCCAAGAACTACCTTCAGGATGTCAACTTCGAGCTCAACGTGAAGAACTGGACCGTTGTTCCTGTAGCCGATCCTACTTATTAATCCCTAATTCCTAAACCCATGAGAACAAGTAAACTACTGTGCACAGTGGCTTGTCTCGCTTTTCTGGCGGCCGGGGTCTCCTGTAACAAGGAGGCGCCCGGTGCTGCCGGAAAGATTGCCGGTAATGACGGCAAGCTGTGCACCGTGACCTTTTCACTGAATAACCTGCCCACTACAAAGGCGGTTACTACTGGCAGTAACAACGACTCCGCTGTCAACCGGATTGATATCTTTGAGTATGACGGGAGCGAAGTTGTGACTCTCCATTATACGCTGACGGCAGAAGAACTGGCCGCAAAAAGCTTCCAGTTAAAATGTCCCTACGGAGCTGCCCGGGGATATCTTATATTTGCAAACCTGCCAACAGCCTTACATGCCAAAATCGAGGCGATGAGCCTGTACAATCTGCAACGCCAGCGTTTCCGTTGGGAAGATGTATTTGACGGAACTTATTTTCCCATGGTTGGTTTTAAGTACGTCGGGTATTATTCCGACCAGGAAGTACGCGTTGACTTGTATCGCTATATGTACCGGGTGGATGTAGGCGATATTGTAGTGAATTTCGACGATGAATCCTGGATGAGCAAGGATGTCTTTGTGAAAAACATTCTGCTTGCTAATGTTTCTAACACCGGCTACTTAGCTAAGTTCAATTCATTTAGCTATTTCGCTACGGATAACCTTACACCGATCTTTGGAGGCACACTGAACATCTCGAATGAAACACCCATCTTTGGCAATCTGAATGCGGGTTATGCCGGTTTTGAGAACAGTTACTATTCCAGCACTGTAAGTTGTTTCCTTCCTGGAGGCAGTCTCACAAATACAACCAATGCCCCGACGCTTGCCAACTTGAACTACAGGAAGCAGCAGCGTGTTTTGAACATCGATGTAACCGGGGCTTTACTTACGGCTACGGTCCAGAGTTATAACAACGATTCGGGTGAAGGTAGAGTTTGCTCGTCCACTAACCCAAGTCAGTCCCATACGCTTGCCGTAAACAAAAGCTTCTACGCCTGGATGGGCTGTTGTAGTGCCGGCCAGTATCCTTTGCTCTGTATCTATGACAACCAGAACAGTTATCCCAAACTGGTCGTGGAGCTATCTGTAGACGGGGTGTCTTACTATTATCCCATCCAGATGTATTACCCCCAGCCCAATACCGTGTACAGTATTGACCAGATTACCATCAAGAGTGCCGGCAGCGACTACTCCAACTTCTATGAGAAGAAGATTGCCTTAGAGATGGACATTACCGTACAGGACTGGACCGAGGTTACCTTCAACAACATCAATGCGGGATTCACGGACGAAACTCAAACTGGAATCTACAATTAATGCCATGATAAAGAAACTATTATACTTTGCCCTGGCCTGCGGGATGCTGGCCGGATGCAACAAAGGAATTGACGAGCCCAGTGTGATTGAGGTCGGTTCAGACGCTGAGATGCGGACCGCGACAATCAAGCTGAGCGTGAAAGGCCAGCATAAGACCAAAGCACTGGCTATAGGCGCGCTTGACGAAGACGCTGTGGACCGTATTGACGTGTATGAATTCGACTGCGGAAGCCAAGGCTATTGGGATATCCTTCCCAACCACATCGTCCTGACCGACGCCCAACTGACAGCCGGCGAGTTCAATCTGTACAATCCCACCAACTCACGTAGGGCTTACCTGCTTTACGCCAACCTACCGGAAGCTGTTGCAGAGAAGCTGGCCAATACAAGAGGCAATCAGTTTTATAACTTGAGGCTTCGTACCATGGACCTGTATGACGGCACGGGCGGCATTCCCATGGGTGGCACCGCATATGTCATCTACAGTCAGAATCAGACCGTGGAAGTATCTCTGGAGCGCTTTTTCTACCGCGTGGATGTGGGAGAAATCGTGGCCGATTTTGACGACTCTTCGCTGATGTCCAAAGATGTCTTTGTGAAGAACGTTGCCTTGATCAATACAGCCAACGTCATCATGATGGGAGGTGATTATCTGAGTTATCTCAGGCAGGATACCATTGGCAGCGCTATTTTCGGACCGCAAATGACGACAACCGAAGACAAGCCGTTCTTTGGGGGCCTAGAGACAGTGAGGATTGGCTATCGTGTTGAAGATAATACGTCTTATTCCTGCTGGATCCCCAGTACAAATACGACTTCCAGCACAACCAGTATGATGAACAAGAACAAGTATTCCGCTGCCGGAGTGCTGAACATCACGGCTACGGATACCTGGCTCACCAATACGGTCCATTCGTACAATATAGCGAGCGGAGAAGGCAGGATCTGCTCTTCCACCAATCCTTCCCTGTCTCATACGCTCACCGTGAACAAGAGTCTGTATGCCATGAAGGGTTGCACAAACTTTGGCAGTTATCCCATCCTATCCACTTCCAATGACCAGAACGGATTCCCGAAGTTGGTAGTGGAACTGAGCATCAACGGAAAATCGTACTTCTATCCCATCCAGATGTACTGCCCCATGCACAACGTGGCCTATGAGATTTCCAGAATCACGCTTAAAAGCCTGGGTAGCGCCTATTCCAACTTCTATGAAATCAAGGTGGCCGCTGAAGTTGAAATGTCTGTCGCCGACTGGGATGAAACGGAAATCAACAATATCAACGTGGGCTATACCGACGATACCGGAACCGCTATTTATTAAACAGAATGCCTATGAAACCGACAATCAGATACCTGCTCCCACTTGTGCTAGCCGCACTGTCAGGATGCGTACATGTGCCCTTGGAGTATGAGACCGGAAACGGTGAAAACACAGCCACGCTCAGATTCAGCGTTCAGGGCTTCGACGAGACAAAGAGCCTAGCCCCGGATATTGTTGATGACGAAGTGGATGTGATTGACATCTTCTCCTGGGATGAGAATAATGCCATTGTTGGCCATAGCACCATTGGTGAGTATGGTGGGACAGCCCTTGACCTGTCAAACGTGACGTTTACGGACCGTGGCTTTCCCAGCAACAAGAAGCGTTTCTACCTAATTATGGCCAACCTGGATCCGGACAGTTCCGATTACATTGCCACTCTCAATGGCTCTGAGGTCAACGGCTATCCCAAGGGGTACATTCCCTGGAGTGCCGGCAACTGCCGCCCAAGCAGGCCGCTTATGGGAGCTACTGCAACGGTTGATTTCAGCACAAGTTCAAGGAGCGCTTCGGTCAACCTAATGCGCTACATGTCCAAGTTTGAGATTGGCTATGTGGATGCCCAGTTCTGGGGAGACCCGGATAAGTTCCGCAATATCTACTTGAGCAATATCGTCTTCAGCAATAGCTGGGATATCATCAGAATCTGCCAGAGTAACGCCAAGTTCTTTGACGGCAATCCCAACAACCTCTTCGGACCCAAAGGCACCTCTAGCCAGAGCCTAGGCAATCTGTCTAGCCTTTACTACAACGCAAACTGTTTCCTAGGGCAAAACCAATGGGGCTCCCTGGGCCTTACTTACGCAGCACTGGACGGCACGTATGTCCCCGGAGACTGGGGCGCTGGAGGCAAGCTGGATGACGCTTTTGACTACCTGTATAACAACAACTACATGCAGCCCAAGAACACCATCTGCCTGGATGCTCCAGCTTCGCTTGTTCCCGTTTCGCAACAAACCTGGGACAACAATGCGTACTTACCCAGACTGAGTGGCAAACTGTGTGACGAATATGAAGGCTCTCTGGGCCCTTTTGAGGTGAACAAGGTGTTCTATACCCTTCCCACCTGCCTGTATGCCCACTATGGTCAGCCCGAATATGACCCGGAACACAACCAGGATCGCTACCACAAGCTGGTTCTAGGCGTAAAAATCAACGGCAGGAACTACTACTATCCTATGTACTTGCACAACCTGCAGCCAAACATGGTGTACAAGATTAACACGATCACCTTGAAGGGCGAGCCAAGTGAGTACCCGAACGTATGGCCCAGGGGCGGTGTTGTGAGCCGCGCCGCCGCCAGCGAGCCCAAGGAGGTGAAGGAGAATCAATGGGAAGTTCACGGAAACGTTGCCGTCATCGATAACCTTGTGCTATGAGAGCTATGAAAAGAATAGTAACATTAGGAATACTGGGACTGGCAGTCCTGGTTTCCTGTTCGGTCAAGGAAGACCGGACGGACTGCCCCTGCTGGCTCACGGTACGCGCTTCCTATCCAAATGAGGTAGTTAGTGCCTGGTTTGGCTCATATACGCTCTTTGAGGGCCTTGTGGGTGAACAGATAGACAGGCAAGTGCCAAGAGGGACCGTAGACCTGGTAGCCAGCAGAGGTAAATTTACCGTAGCACCTGGTCAGCAGATGGATGAGCTCTTCGCGACGGCCCTGCAAGTGGACACCCAATGCGAAGAGGCCGAAGCCCTTCCATTCCTGAACAAGCAGTTCGCCAGAATCTACCTTGAGTTCAAAGAAGCGGAGGAAGGTCGGCTTAATATCACGATGGAGGTGGCCGGTAACGTTAAAGGGGCCGACAAGCGCACTCTGGCGCCAGTACAAGGAGCATTCAGCTGCACACTGGAAGATAATCCGGACGGTGGCTATGTATTCCGTGCACCCAGGCAGAAAGATAATTCCCTTATCTTGAACCGATGGAGTGCCGAAGGAGAGGAGCTCTCCCCTATCCCTCTGGGACAGATTATTCAGAAGGCTGGTTTCGACTGGTCAGCAGAGAGCCTGGGGGATGTCTCGATTATAGCTGACATCCCGGCACAGACCTTCCAAATAACCGTTCAGGACTGGTACGGACCTGTAACAATGACGGTGACATACTAGAATCGCAGTGCGAGTTGAAGAGAGTACGGATACCTTCTGGGTGTCCGTCTCTCGTTTCACGTGGTCTTAATTTAACCCGGGCCCGGGCGATGTTTAGAGATTACTCATTAAAGACTCTCACAGAAGTCTTCCGAGATGTCAATCCCTGCGTCCTTAATCATGGCCATGAACTGGTCGTCTCCCTGTTCTGCCGTGCAGACAGACGCAACGTCTACTGCGATGCCCTTGAGACGCTCGATGCAACTGTCAAGGTTCCCGGCATAGTCTGGGCAGAGGGTTTCCAGGTTCTGGATCTCGTTGATGACTTCCTTGAGGTCATTCATGATGACCTTCCCTGTGCGAGGGATTCGGTTTTCTGGGGTCAGTTGTTTACACATAGCAATAAGTGTTAATAATATAGTGTTATTGAACCCCACCGGTGGAATGTAGGTAACGCAGCCCGCTGAGGATCCTTGACTGCGTGTACTTCATCGGCCAGAATCTAATGCGGATTATCATCCAGGTGTGAACGAACTCGTGGTATCCATAGTTTGCGGTTAGTGTTGATACAAAGGTACTTTCAGAAAGTGACAGGTCTTGTCAGTTGTGTTTTTTCTTTTTGAAAACCTGACAATTATTCCAGAAAAGATTCATATCTTTGCATAGAAAGCAACGAAAACACATAAGTGTAGACATACACATGCGCGTTTTACGCTCAGGGCATTAAGAAGGAAATTCTAGCACAATTTTAATTCGCACCAGCCCGCGAGTCGTAGAACGCCTGTATCCCCCGAAAGGCGGATGCGGGCGATTTCGACTTATCGGTGCGGGGTGTGCTAGCCCTTCCTTCTGATGTAGAAGAAATCCAACCTGCGTCTGCCTTTCCTTTTTTTGTGGCAGCCACAGCATATTGCAGACCGGTTACTCAACCCTGTGCGAGGGATTCTGTAATCTGGAGATGGCAGGCCGCCGCGGGGTCTGCCATCATTATTTGGAAACCATGTGAAGTTCCAGAACCTTACTGCCTTCTATTACTTCAAAGCAATCAGTACCGTCCTCCAGTTTGTGCCGATGAAAGCGGTATGCCGGATGACCTTTGATGGCTTTCTTGGCTGCGGCAAGTGCCTGCTCTCCGTCCGGATAACGGAATACTAAGGCATCATCCTTAGGCAGCTTCCGGGTGACCGAACTTGCTCCGGAATTCCGCTTGTATGCGCGCTCAGGCGGTGGTGTTGTAGGAAGAGGTGGCGTGGGAGGAACATCTTCTACAACAGGAGCCGACTTCCTCTCATACGCCAGCATCTTGGCGTCCTCGTAACGCGCGCGGTCTTCATCGAACTGCCGGTCCCATTCCCGATAGTATTCCATCTTGGGATCCTCAAACAGGGACATCTGGACGGACGATTCATGCGTGAGCTTGGCAACGCCCAGTCCCACCTGCCGAATGGGCGTAACCCCATCCCAGACCTCCGTGAGCATACGGCGCGCTGCATTCAGTATAATGGCCGTCACGTCCGAAGGCTGCTCCAGAGTAGTCTGCTTCTGCGCCACGGAGAAGTCCTTGTACTTGACAAACATGGACACCGTCGACGCCCGGAAATCGTCCCGCCTAATCCTGTGCGCCACAATACAGGCCACATTGAACAGCGCCCGGTCAATGTCTTTGGGGTCTACTAAATCCTTAGGAAAAGTCCGCTCAGCGCTATAGCTTTTAGCCTCAGCAATCTCCGTCTCGACCGGTGAATCATCCCGGCCATTCGCATTCTCGTGCAGCTGTACAGCGAACTTCTGGCCCACCAGGCGCGTCAAAGACCCCATACCAATCCCCGCCAGCTGGCCGATGGTCTTGATACCATAAGCCACCAGCCGCTCCTCCGTCTTCTTCCCTACCCACAGCAAGTCCCGCACAGGCAACGGCCACATCTTGGATTCCACCTCACTGCTCCAGAGCGTGTGTACCTTGTCCGGCTTCTCAAAGTCCGAGGCCATCTTGGCCAGTAGTTTGTTGGAGCCGATACCCACGTTCACCGTGAAGCCCAGCGTACTCTTGATTTGTTCCTTCAGCTGAGTGGCCACAGCTACCGCATTTTCAGGTGTGCAGCGCAGGCTCATATCGATGAAACACTCATCAATGGAAAACTGCTGCAGCACGGGCGAATACGACCGACAAATGGCAATAAAGCCTTCAGAGCACCGTTTGTACCACTCCCAGTCCCCCCTCACGATCACAAGCTGCGGATACTTACGCAATGCCATAGAGACCGGTTCCGGGACACGGATTCCCAGTTTCTTTGCCGGAATGGATGCCGCCGAAACGATGCTCCTCCGGTCATTGGGATCACCAGACACAACAGACGGAACAAGCCGGATGTCCGGCTTGCCCTCTCTTAGGAGTTTAACTGCGCTGAAAGATACAAACGCAGAGTTAACGTCAATATGAAAGATGATGCGGGGCAAGAGCTTGCTAACGATATGTCTGTGCCGTCGTCCTGATAGTCAGTTTGGTGTCTTCTTCGATATCCAGGAACTTCTTCATCACGGAGACAATCAGCGAAGGAAGTTTAGGGTCTCCCGCCTTGGTGGTATACTCAAACTCTTCGCTGTCCTCGTCGCCCTCAAAGAGTTTTCCTTCCGGAGATTTCAGGAACTTTTTAATCCCCTTCTCGCCGGCAAAATCAAATGGCCAGAAGGTTATGCTCTGTTCCTTTTCGCCGTAGTCATTGACACCGCCGAAGATCATGGCAAGCGCGCCGTCTTCCTCATGACCGGTAAAGTTGATCATGGTTTCAACACATGCGACGCTGAGTTTCTCGGGAATGCGGCTGGCATTTTCTTCCACTGCCAGGCGGATGGCAGATTCCAGATCCAACCCCTTCTTAGGGAACTTAATAACTGTCTCTTTGGTTTTTACATTGTCGTAATCAGCATCAACGATGCAAGTATTCCGGGAGACCTCCAGTTTCTTCCGATAGTCTGCCCAGACGGGTGATTCGTGATCCAAATTCAGCAGAGGGTCCAGTTCGTCAACAAGCAGTTTTGCCACTTTTTCATGCTGGGGATTGGCCTGATAGAAAACCAGGATGTTTTCCTTCATCCACTTGCCGAGCCAGCGCTCATCCTCGGGAGAGAAACGGATGGAATCCCCATCCTGTACCGGATTCATGTAGTTCAGGGTACCGATATACTGACGCAGGAACGACTGAGCCGAATTCCCCTTGAAGAAATCTGTCATCTTGCGGAGATTTTCCAGTTCGCCAACATACAGTACGTCGTGACCTTCAAATTCCAGGGGATCTACCGGCATATACGGAAGCCCCTCCCCTTCTTCGCGGACCACCACGATAAATGCGCCTGCTTCTTCGGGAATGCTCCCGGGAGTATTGTACAGCGGATCGTATTCCTCAAAGCCGATTATTTCTTCATCCTTCTTGGGCTTCACGTCAGAAACCAGATCCTTCAGGCGTCCGCGCATCAGCGTGACGTCAATGAGGAGTTCATCCAGGGCGTCCTCAGACAGTACACCACGGGGCATGTCCTTGGGCAGTTCTCCCCTTTCGTCCGCTTCGAAGTCTTTCAGAAACTGACCGTCTGCCATGTAGTCGTAGAGACGGTCGATGCGGCGCTGGACAGCCTCGAAATTGTAGATAGCCGTCTCCATGTCATTCATTATGTCCCGGACCATATTGAAGTCGTCCTCCATTTTCCGGACGCGTGCGATAAGTTTGTTATCCATATATGGTAAGTCTTATGTTTATCGTGTTGTTAATTAAAAGAAGAAATACCATGCTGCCCACGCCTTGGGAATACCCTCCGCATGGCCGATAGTTCTGTAATTGGAGTCCTGCACGGTACCGTCATCCTTGATGTGACCGATGGTCCGGTAACTGCCGTCCTGGACTGTTCCATCAGTTTTAATGTGGCCGATGGTGGAATAATTGCCGTTCTGGACAGTCCCATCACTTTTCAGATGCCCAACCGTCTTGTACGAGGCATCCTGTACCGTTCCGTCCGACTTAATATGGCCGATGGTGCGGTACGATGCATCCTGTATGGTGCCGTCAGACTTGATGTGCGCCACCGTCTGGTAGTTCCCATTGGTAACGCGCTGGGCATGGGCCTGGCCGGCGGCAAAGGTCACAAACAGCAGCAGTATGGCTAGAAAGCGTTTCATGTCATGAGGAAACTAGATTTCGAAAATGCGGGAAATGTAAAACTCATCCTTATAGACTTGAGCCTTTTCTGTGATTTCCTCCCCATTGTGCATAGCGTATTGAAGACGTTTGCTTGAGAAGTTTCCTTCCATTTCTTCATTCAATGCGCATGTTGAGAAATAATAACGTCCGTTTGCGCTTAGTGCAAGGCGTCTTTGGGCCATCACTCCCTGTTCCCCCTGAAGATCATGGATAGGATTCAGGAAGATGTCGGTAGACGCCAAGATGGCTTCGTATTTCTCATTGAGAACCTTATTGTCTTTAAAACGGAAGGCGGCTTTATAACCATCATCTTTTGAACTGGCCAGGAGAGCCGTTTCTCCGCACTGGAGCACAGTAATACGTTTCCCACAGCATTCAAACTGCCGGCGGAGAATCTCATCCAGAAGCTTTCCCATAAGGATTTCTCCTCCCGTCTGAATATCTTTTGCAGTTGCGAGTACCTGGCTGCTGAAAGTATCCTCAAATAAACCTTCTTTGAGCAGAAACAGCTCGTTTCTCGTCCGCATGCAACTTGAAGGGAAACCATCCTCCAACTCAAGAACGACAAGCGAGTGATCGTTGGTTATATCCGGTTCAACATATTCCGTGTCATATTCGTCCCGTAACGTATGTCCCGGGAAAAGAATAAGGTCCGCATCAGAGCCGTTCACAATCTCAGTGAAAAGGTCCAGTTTATAGTTCCGGTTGATGTTATAGTCGTAGCCGACAAGTTGAATTTTCATGGTTAGTTGGATTTCTTTGTAAAATTAGGAAAGAATTGCGATTGGCGCAAGTATATTATAATAGAGAGCAAGAGTTTTATTAACTTTGCACCATGCATCAAGAGCGCCCCTTGAGGGCCGCCAACCGAGCTGAGCCAGACGCCACGGTGGCAAAACGATGCGGATGTTCAATCAAAAAAAGTCTGTATCATGGACAAGTACACTTTCTTCAAACAGCAGGGCGCCGTGCGTCCTACTCCCGAGCAGCTGCTCGACACCAAACTGTTCTACCAGAACTCCGTGGCCATCTATGCCAAATACGACGACTGGAAAGACAACGACCGTCTCTACTTCACTCCCCTCTTCCTGCAGATGACCTACAGCTGCGCTGGCTGGGTGGCCGAAATGGCACCGGATCCTGTATGGCTGGGCTCTTTTGTGAGTGCCATCCGAAATAACCCCGAACTGTTCCAGTACAAGTGCCCGAAATGCGGAAAAACCGTTTTCCCTTACCGGACGGTAGGTTCACCACTTAGCGGTGCAGTACATCTGGAAGGCCACTGTGAATGCGGTTGGATAGGCTATGAGGCCGTTTCAGGCTGGCGCCAAAGATCCATTGCATTACAGGATCAGATTGCTTCCGAAAAGTTCCGGTATCACAAGTACAGGCTGCTTCATCCCGGGGCAAAAGCCGGGACTGTGGCAAATCTGCTTGAGACTATTGCCCCTCCAACGCGCTCATAACTACGGCCTGGGCATGATTGCATTCTGGATGTACTGCTCAGCACGGTCGTGGATCTCCGCAATACGGAGTTCGCAGCGCTCCTTGCTGCCGGTATCCAGCGTATCCAGAGCGTCTTTTGCTCGCCAGAGGTTGTGATGGAGGTCGTTGAGCTTTACCTGAATGGCCGTCTCGTTGCCGGAGCGGACAATCTTCTGGACATAGTCCTCGTAGCTTATGCCGGGACGGTGTGTGAGAAGGTCCACTGCCTCCAGAACGCCTTCTTCCACACCTTGTTCACGAAGGTTGTCAATGGTGATATCGGTGTCTTCCACAACGTCGTGAAGGAGACCGGCCTTCTTCTCAAAATCAGTTTTGCCCATAAGGCCGACAGACAGGACATGTAGAATGGCGGGATTACCGACCATGTCCTTCTGCCCCTCATGGGCATTTACTGCAATGCGAATGATTTCTTCTATAGTCATGGCTATCTCTATTTTTGGCAAAGATAGCCTTTGCTTGTGCCAAGTTACGGCGCAAGCTGGAAAAGTTACGCGCCGAGATAACGAAGAACAGCCTCCCAGTCCTTGAAAGGCTCAGTCCCAAACTGGATCCATTCGCCTTCAAAGGTGTCGGCGCCGTGCTTGTCGCGGTCATCGATGAGATAGTCCCCTTTTAGCAGATCTTTCTGGTGGGACAGAATCAGGCGCTTCTTCAGGACATCATTCAGGTACTTGGTAACCCAGGCAACTTTGTCTGCCCAAGCCGATGGATTGTTCCAAGGTGCCGTAGAAAGGATATACACGTCGTACTTGGCTGCCAGCCGATGCACCGCATCAATGGCTCCCGGCATAGGATCCATCAGCGCAAAGATGCCAGGGACTTCATCCATATGCTCTGCATACAAAGACCGGGTTGCATCATCCAGCCTTGCAATTCCCGATGCAAAGTCCACCAGGACATTGTCCATGTCAATGTATACCCGTTTCATTCCAGTTCTTTCTTCAGGAAAACCGTTACCAAATCAATACCGTACTCAGAACTGCTGGTGGGGCACACGGAAACCAGTTCCCAGCCTTGTTTGCCCAACTTCTGGAGTTCAGGAAGGATGTTGTTGATTTCGGAAGGTGCGGAGCACACTATGGTCTTGTAATCAAACTTTTTCATACAATTCCAAAGATAGCAAAAATATGCTATGGTTCCTTGTTCCCGACCAGAGAATTGTCAGCAAGCGCCACTTCTATGGTCTTGCCTTTCTCCAGATAGAAGACCTGCTGTACCCACTTGTGCTCCGTATAGGAACTCTTGTTCGTGTACATCTTGAAGTACAGCTTCACTTTCACGCTCCGGTCATTGGCCGTATAGGTCTGGGACTTGCCGGTAGTGGCCATGGTAATGGTATTGTTGCCGGTCTTCTCCCCTGCCTCATTGTACTCGAAGGCCATGAGGTCATAATGAACCGTGGACGTGGTGCTGACATTAGTCATGGCCATCTTGACTGTGTAGGAGCATTTGGCGGTTTCCTGGACGCCGTTCGGGTCTTTCTGGCAGCCAATCATTATGGCAGCCATTGCGAGTAAGGTAATGAATCTTTTCATGGTTCAGTATAATGTGTTAATGTTTTCTAAAAAAGGAAAGACAACGGCGGAGCGGTTATGCAAAGTGGCAAGGTGCTCTACACACGTTGTCTTTCCTGGGATTCAAGGGCAGGGTGAGATTCTTTTCTCTGTTTGCGATTAACTTGAATCCTTTGGGAGCGCCGGGGGGATTCGAACCCCCTCAACACGTAAAGCCGTTGCCGTTCCAACCTCGCCGTGCGCTCTTTTGACGGTACGAACCCCACCTCTGGAGCACGTCCCAATAGAATACCGGTGACCGATTTGCACGGTTCCCCGACCATTTCAGGTCGCCATGTTCTAAACATCTAGGCTCTCCCGGATTCCTACGGACTTCTATGGCTAAAGAGTCAGTGCTCTTCTACCATACACTGTCCGATTAGTGTGATGCAAAGTTACCCCCGCTGTTGTCAACCCTTGTCAACCCGTTTCAAGTGGTCATAATATTTCTCCAAAAAACGGCTGGAAACGCAGTCCGGATGGTCTAGAAACACCTCATCTTTACTCAGACCTGGCAGCATACACATACAGGCCTTATCTTCTATCCCATAGATCCAGTTGTTCCGAATCCAGAGCCCCAGGCCGAAGTGCTGATCACTGACAAAGTCCGCCTTGGACTGTTGAAGGAACAATTTCCTGTCTTCGGGACATGTCAGAGCGTCCAGCATGGCAAAAGCCTGGCGGACAGTTTTAGGAAGGTTGTTTGCTTTATTCATAGGTTGCAAGGATATTATCAGCGCTGGCGAGAAGGAACTCTTTCAGCGCGTCACATTCAACTACGACACAGTTCAGCTGCTGTCCAAGGACAAAGCGGCCGATGCCCCACAAATTCCGGCAAATGCCGTTATAGAGCCATGTCTGGTCCTTCTCTCCCCCAATGACCTGATCCTCAATCTGGTGGATGTCCGGTTCCGTGAGCGGAAACTCTTCCACCATAATGCTCTTGGCAGCATTGTTCATAATAAGGACAACGTGGTACTCCTCAGCCCCATGGCAATGGAAAGCATCAATGGGTTCATCCTGATGGGCGTATTCCTTACTCCAGTTCTCGTCAGTTTTCACGGCCTCGCCGATACGCAGCACCTTGAAACGCTTGTTTTTGCCGGACACACAGTCGTAAGCCCAGATATTAGAGAAGTTGCTTGTGAACTTGAACGGTTCCACCCGGAAGTTCAGTGTTTGGCCGGCGTAGGAAGACACATAGTCTTTAAGCTCTACCACCTTCTTTTCCTTGATTGCATCCATCAGCACTTCCACAATCTTGGCCGTGCATTTGTTGTCAATGTACTGGGCAATGTTGGTGCAGTCATAGACCGCCGCCAGTTTGCGCCGTAAACCCGCCTTCAATGCATTCTCCGGGGACAACGAGTCTATCAGCCGGTTAACGATGAACGCCTCCTCTTCTGAGAAACAGACTATGTTGGACAGGTCATCCAGGCTGTTGCCGATGGATACCAGCCGGTACTTGTAATCGTCCACTTTCACCACAGAAAAGCCGGCCTCTATGAATGTGTCGATGTACCTGTACACAGTACGCTGAGAGACCTCCAGTTTCTCTGCAATTTCGTCTATGGTGTAGATCCGGTTGCTGGACAATAGCGCTATGCAGCGGAGTATGCGGAGGATTTTGGGTTGGTCCATGGTCTAGTGTGGTATTACTATTGACAAAACTAGAACATCCATCGTCAGCTTGTGTCAATGCCGTAAAACAATGGACTGTTCATATTGTAATACCTTCAGAAAAAGTATTTCTTTCTCACCCCTCCTTATTGCCCCCACGAGCACATAATAAAACCGGAGCCCCTATGTTCGGAGCTCCGGCTTTAAACTATTCTGCCTTATTCTCTTCAATAATCTGTTTTAGTCCCTCAATATCACCCGGGTCAGCTAGTTTATGAATCATTGTATGGCAGTTTGGACATAACGTAACAAGGTCTTCTAAGTAGTTCACGCGATGCGAATCATCAAATAGATGAATTGGATTCAGATGATGAACTTCGATTACGCCATCCCCCAATTCCCCATATTTATCTTTCATTCTAAGCCCACAAGCGACGCATGTACATTTATAGTGATCCACACATTTTTGACGTTCTGCCCTGTTTCTTTGAATGACCACAGTCTCTTTCTCAATATGTTTTCCTTCGTATGCAGGGGTAGAACGCTTAATAACACGTTTAGCTTTGGGCATTGATGAGACAGTCGATGAGCTTTGTGTAGAGCTGTTTGTACGATTTCTCAGATGTCCAATGTATAGGTCCAGGCCCTCTATTTTCGAATCTCCCCTTTTCCCCCTTTGGTATGCAAGGGTAGGATGAGAAACAATGTCTTGTTTGATAGCAAACACTTTATTCTCATCAATTATTGAGTAAAGAGTTTCAAAATCAATTTGAAGCTTCAATTTATAAAACTGTTTAATTTTCGCGTCTAGCATGCGGGAATACCGGGCCGGATCGCTTCCTAATGGAAGCTTCCCTAGCAGGAAGACCTCGAAATCCGTTCTATTTTGTTTTGCGTCTGGTGAAAGCATAGTTCAATACCTTAGCAGTCTTTTATTTCCGCATCATACATAATGTCATTCTTTCGATATAGCGGTATGGAGTCCTGGTGCGATATCGTGTCAAATGTTATTCCGACAGGGTCGTTGTATCTATCATAATGCCACTCATTAATCAGGCCTCCATTAGGGTAAAGGATTAACTCTTTCTTCCCGCATTTCAGTTTAAATTCACGCCAGTGAGGAAGCGAGCCTTTTCGACCACACACAATGACAAAGGAACCTTTTAAAGCGTGGGTTGATTCCACATCGGCCATCCAATCGGTCGTCATATCCTCAAGGAAGTCATTTCTTTTGATTGAATCAGAAATGTTCTTTGTTATATCGTGGGAAGGTGCGTCGTAATAATCCTCAAGCAGGAACTTGATAGAATAGGGCTTGTGTATTTTTGCAATAAACCACTCGGCAAACTGGAGTGTAGTAACAATACCCATCGCCGACTTCAGATGTTCATCTTGACTGATAATATCCAGTGGATCTGTGTGCTTAGAGCAATAGTCTAAAAACTCATTTAGCAGGTTGGGCATTTTTGCGATAACCTTATCTGCCAACTCATCGCTTTGAATCTTCATATCATCAGAAGGCCCCAATCTGAATTTAATACTCGTGGGTAGCTGACTCAAGGAAACCGGGCTAAGAGTAAGTTTCGGCATATGGCTTTGATCTACGCAGAACACATTACCCCGGCTCCAATTATGCTCAAGTGAGGTGGTCTCTTTTTGATTGGTAAAGTAGAACTTTCCGTTGACAAGAGCCAGCGGGTACAGATTAGCCGGCATTGCAATAGGAGATGATACAATATCCGCCCAGTCATTAATTTGCCCCAGCATTGCAATCACCGGCCTGGGGAAGAAGGACGGAGGATTGACAACACAAAGAGTTTTCCTTAAGCCTTTAGTTCTTAATTCGTGTATACGGGCCTTCCAGGTGAAGGTGGGAGAGACACTATTGTCCTGATAGAGCCACTTGTTCCAATTGGAATCAACAAAAATATAATTACCGGAAGTAGGCGCTGCGCTGAATCCGCTCAGGATATCCTCAAAGGCTGAAGGTATTGCAGTCGGATATGCAGACGAAACTTCTGCCGGAATCTTGGCTGCTGCAGCCTGCTCCTCCTTTATCCATTCTTTTGCCGCATCAATATCTATGCGCTCGTAATAGCGTTTAGTGTATTTGTCAATTAGCTCATCCTTAGTTTTAATACTGTTGAGCAATGTGGCGGAGGCATTGATAACCGATTGCATTGTGGTCATGTTCACCAGTTGGTTAGAATAGCCTGAACCACCGGGATTTGTGTCGAAGATACACAGATGACCGTTAGGTGTGATAGCGAAATCAACATCCTGCCTGTCTTTTCCCAGCATTTCGACAAAAGTCTGGGTAAAAACGATACCCAACGTGATCAGCAATTTCTCTTTAGCCCTATCTGAGAGCCATTGTCCTCTTTCATCTTCTCTGATACGAATCTCACTATAGTCCGTCTGTATCAGGCCACCTATAATAACGTTTCTGAGAATTCTGTCACGTCCGGAGAAACATTCCACCTTTTGACTTCTACCTCCAGCGACCTGTCGTCTTCTGTTAATCATATAGTGGAAACTCTCAGGCGTACCATTTACGTCACGCGTCTGGTTATCCATGTCAGAAGGCATGTTCCGAAGACCCCTTCCAATGCGCGTCTCCAGAATCGTCTTACCGCAGTTGGCACAGAAACAGTAGCCGAAGCCAATACCCTCATTATAGTATAAAATATTGGCATCACCACAGTCACGATTATTTCTGACCGAAATAAGGGAGGACGATCTACTGAAATCGGCCCAATCGCCAGCTCCTATTAACTGGGCGCTCACTTGAGTATAGGGAGCATCTTCGACTACTCGGCTATAATCCTCATTAATGTCCGGGATGAAAGCATACGGCTCAATCATCGTAAGTTCCTCAAGCCCGTTTGCCGGCCAGGGAACAAAACTCTGCAGAGTATTCTTTTTCTCTTCTCCAACGACCGTGTTCTCTCCATCAGAGTAAATCTTCTTAAAAGTAACGTTAGAGCGGAACATCCCGGTATAAAGCAGACCTCTTACCACTACCGTTCTATTCTCTAATACAATAGTATTACCCGGCGAATACTGAGATATAGCCTGTTGAAGAGGATACGAAGGATTATTGGTCTTATAGCGTTCATATCTGCCAAGCTTGCCATTATTAATATCAAACTCAACGACATTCACCGGCATATTAGCATTCGGCGTGAAGCGATTAGTCGCAAAGAACTCGATTAGATTCTTACTGAGCAGTTCAGAGTATTTGTGTCTTAAATAAAATCCATACGGAGTTTCCACGCTATCTCCTTTTACCTTACTCTGCGTTGCCGGATCAGAAAGAGCCTTATTCTTGGCATCTTCGTATGCGCCGGCCAGTTCATCGGCATGGTCATATAATTCATTATAACAGCGCTCAATCTCATCTTTACAGTTCTGAATAACCTGTGTAGAGCAAGAGTCAAATATCGTGTTCTTCAGAATTACGTCAAGATGATTGTCCGGATCTGTATCGCAATTATCAAGGAAAACTCTAAAATCATAGTACTTAGTATCCTTCTTATCGCCTAACTTGTCACAGGGGTATTTGAGGTTACCATTGATATCACAAATCTGGTCATAACGAATTCCATAATGATCATTACCAAATGCAAACGGCGTGAAGAATTCGATGATCTCCTGGTCCAAATTATTAGCATTCCCTCTGGCATTATTGAAGAATATCTTAGACAGCCGGAACAGATATGCATTAGCATGTCTTTGAATTACCTGTGGACTCTTAAGATCAACAAATGGCGTCTGCATCGTTCTGTTAATGAGATTCTCCAATGGATTAAGAATCGTTCTCAGGCCGACAGAATCAGAAGAGCACAGTGTAATACATGCGCTTCTGGGATTATCGTTACGTCCACTTCGACCAGCTCTCTGTTTATAGTTTGATGGATGCGGAGGAACAGAGGTCATTAAGACCATTTCCAAATTACCCAAGTCGACACCCATCTCCATCGTTGTAGAGCAGGCAAGAATATTAATCTGTCCGGCCTTGAACAGCTCTTGACTTTGCTTTGCTATCAGCTTATCTACTTGAGCCGTGTGTTCCGCCTGAATGAAAATCTCCGGGAAGGAATGAATTGACTCCAGAATATTTGAGAAGGCGCCACCCTGTCCCCACAATTTGGCAGAGCAGAGTTGTCCCCTATTATTCAAAGCCCAGTTAAGGATTTCCGTTTTGGTCACAGGTGCTCCATCTTTCAATCCGTTTATATAAGGATAGGGAGCCCATTCTTCGCTTTCACCTAACGGTTTCTGTGCCTTATTGTTGATTATGTAAGGGGCATATCCTTTAAACAAAGTATCAACCGGTCTCGGAGCGGGGTGCGTTTCTTTTGCAAGACGAGAATCACACATCCAAACCTTGTCATACAGCTTAAAAGCAATATCAACCACATTCAGACGGTATTGTAACCCTCTATTAGTATCTCGGTCACGGTCAAAGTCCCAAGCTGCCCCATCATAATACTCGCTATACTGAATTAACTTTGTAGTATCGGTCAGATCACGCCACAGGGCCTTTAACACATTGTTAATATCGGCTCTGTGGTCGTAAATAGTATCGTTGATATTTTGTGATGCGGGATCAATAAGTGTCGCGAGAAGAACGATTGTTGACAAATACCGTCCTCTCTTATCATCAGTAATGGTTGGTTCGTGAACAGGACGACGCGGCGGTTTAGTCGTGCCAAAACGTCTACAGCAGTTTTTAATATCAAGACAATCGGAGCCATTTCCAATCTTTAAATATAGGGACTCATTTGACCTGACATAGTTGTCCAAGTATAATTTCAGAAGGCTCTTCCAATCATTAAGAGTAATATCTAACGAGTATTTGGTGCTAAATGCTGTAACTTCATCCGGCACTTTATCAATCAAATCAAGCTTTGGATAATATGAGACAAAAAGGCCCATGGTTTCCGGGGCTGCGGCTTTCTTGGGTCGTTTGCCTAATTGCTCGATCATTGACGAGTAAATGTACTTACTCTTATATGCTGGATCAACTCTCTGGTTATCGGTGTCATATTCTTCACTCAGTTCTCTTTTATTTACAAACTGATAAGCAAGCCGTTCTGCATCCTTGTCTGCATGAAGAAGATTAAATATTTCATTCCATGTCATGTACGTTGCCGGGAGCGGAGCCATCTCGTCTATTTCTTCAGCCGTAAAACCGCCAGCTACGAGTTTCTTTCTTCTTGCCAAAACAGCAGGGTCGACGCTGCTTGCCCTTCTACTCAATTCATGATAAATACGGCTGTAAATCCATAGACGCTCTTCGTCAAGATTCTGCTGCATAGTCGCTTTAGCAGCACCTTGTCGACTATCAACAAAACTGATGTATTGTTGGCCATGATGAGGAACATCTGGAGATGTGGAAGGCAAGAGATTCGGTAAGATGCTTGGGGCCAGAGCCCTGGATATATAGTTGCCAGAAACTCGATAGGCACGTGCATTTTGTGTAGTCTCATTTCCCTCACTGTCTTCGTCAGGTGTATCATCATTTGCTTTCCCTATAATCCTTTCTCCACAGCAAGGACAACTCTTCTGCACATTTTGAATAATATGCCAAGTACCGGGAGTCTTTGATGAATCGATTGAAATCGTGTCATCTGTAATCTCAACTGGTGTATTCCCGTCTTTGTCCTGAGGTGTAATCTGCTTGTCAGTGAATGCAAATATCAGCTTAGCCACCTTATCTGAAGATGAGTCAAAGTCGAAAATGTCACCGTCCGATGATGTTGTCGCTTTGTATTTGTCTGGGGCACCGGGAACCGTTTCTCCCAAAGCAAAAAACTCACCACAGTGCTCACAACGCATTAACTCAAGATATGGAGCGCCGCTTGACTGAAGCGGAGCATGGGAATATACCTTAAGGGCATGACCAACACTTTCTGTCAACCGGACCCTCAATCCATTAGTGGGCACTCTATAGAATAAATGAAGTTTAGCCTTTAAAGGATTGGGCAAAGAGCATAGGGCATCCAATTGAGCCAATTTCTCCTCAATTGTCTCTCCCGGCTTAGGGAATAGCCTGTCCAAGCGTACGTAATCTTCAATACTCAAGATCTGGCGGCAACTAACCAACTCGGGACTATCAGTAGGGAGTTGCTTATAGACACGTTTTCCATCGATGGCTATAACCTTCTTAGAGCCGGTAATGTCTTGAATAAACTTCACTATGGATGCATTCTTCTGTGCGAAAGAGGTAGCATTTCCGATAGTTGCTGAAGAGGTCGCAAATCGAATATCATCTGGATTCTGTATATTAAACGCATCCAGCACTCGACGTATCAACATTGCGAGTTCAGCAGCACCGGCGCCTGTAAATGTATGTGCTTCATCTATGACAATCCAACGAAGGGTTTTGGGAGAGAACAAATGCTGATCTCTGTTTCGGAGGAGCATATATTCCAGCATCGTGGGGTTCGTAAGAATGATCTCCGGAGGATTTCTCCACAACTCCTGTCTGGTCGGAACGATGTTGGGATATTTGCGTCTTTCTTCGGCGACTTGCCTTCTTAGTTGGGCCTTCAACTTCGGTGTTGATGCGGATGCCCCATCATCGTTAGGGAGATTACCATTATACACGGCAAAACGCAAATTCGTACCGTCCAATAGCTCCTGTAGCCTATCTTTCTGGTCCTCCATTAGAGCATTAAGCGGATAGAGGAAGATAGCCTGGATTGTCCCATAAGACGCTTTTGCTTTCAAATCACCAACCAACGGTAACATAAAACACTCGGTCTTACCGGAACCGGTACCAGTAGTTACGACTATGGAATTGCCCTTCGCCAATTCATCCCAGCTTTGCATCTGGTGCTTATACGGATCAAAAGACTTTCTCCAGAGTCCTCCCACAAGATTATTTGCTTTTTGAAGGTCAGCATGGTCAATGGATTCATATCTGTCCATACACTGAACCAGCGGCATATAGTCTTCAGAAGTAAACAGCTCTTTATCAATAAGATTTGCTATTTGTTCTAAATACTCCTGCTGAGTGGCAGAATGTGGATCACTACACCACATTGCCTTTAAGGCTTTTTTTACTGCCTCTTGGTTGTCTTGATAAAGCTTTACGAAATTCATATGCTGTGTTTTTTATTTTTTCAGTTGAGTCATCAGGCGATACACCCTTTCATATAGGCTATTGCTATTTCGAAACTCCTTAAGTTTATTAAGCCTTAGTTCATAATCCCGATCCATGCAGGAATAGTCTCTAGCTGCTCCTCTTACACACTGAAGGAAAACGTTTTCCAGTCTTGCGCTCTTTCGGAAATCCCATTCCAGAAAATTAGGAACGGCCCAGTATATTTCCAATATCCTCTCCAGATACTCTTTTCCTTCTTTATGAAGATAAGGAGATGTTCTGAAGAGTCGCGTCATGATGTCCCGACACTCGGGATTAGATATCTTTATACTGGTATTCTCGGGATCCTTCAGCATCAAGTTTTTCCATATGCGCTTAGGTATTAAAATCCAGTCAAAAAGGAATTCTGATGCGAAACGATGAAGGTATCGGAAATCTTTTGCCGATGGTTTCCAACGCCGATTACGCATTAACTCTACCCAAAAAGAAGATAGAGATAAATACGAATCGGTCAATCTTGTAAAGATTTCAGTTAAGCATGGAAACACCTGATATGGAATCTCATGATCAGAAGCGACGTCAAAGCACTTCACACGCAGCCATCTCAGCTCTGATATACTCCGTTCACCATAAATCGGACGGATATAGTGTCTGGGTGAAACACCCTTGAGACTCTGAAAAACAATTCCACTCTTATTCTTGAGTAGATATGAGGTGTCCACAGTCAGAATCTTTGTAGATTCATCGAAAGACTGGTTCAGCAAAACTGGTTCTTCACCTGCGTTCATTGACCAATAGTAAAATCGATACTCCGCAGGTCCTGTTTCAAGCTGGAATTGCCCGGACTTTCCATTTGGAACACGTCGGTCTGTAATTAAATAGTATCTGAAGCCGTTTTCATAATCATTATAGACGCTATACGGAGAATTGACTGCAGACCGGATATTATAGTCGAATCGCATATAAACATCCTGGCCACATTTATTCCGCGTGACACCATTATTGTCAATCGACCGGACTTCAAAGTTATCTCTCAGAGCGAGAGGAATCTCAACGATGCTTCTACTATGATCGTAGCGTTTAATGGGCTCGTCTAATGTTTTCAGATATAATTCCTTACACACGCAGGAGCGGAAAACATTCACGATTATATAACTATCATCCGGTTGTCCAATAATAAACGGAATAGTATCCGATTGCGGATTATAGCCGGAAACGATATTATCGTAATAAACAAAATTACCTTCCTCGTCTTTATCTAAAGGAATGTACTCAGTTAGCGTTGGCGCTAATATGTCACTCAACCCATGAGCAAATACGATTAAATTATCATCTGGCATTCGGCGGATGGGATCCGTACTTGGAAGGTAATAAACCTGCTTTGTGGCCGAGACACCCTTTTCCAAGTAGACAACCTTAATCTGAATCAAACCTTGGTTGACGACCGTATCATTCTCCCACTTCAAAAATCTATTATCCCCTGCACTCTTATAATAAAACTCACATTCACTCAACTTAATCTTTTGTGGGACCTTACTTCCGAACGGCGTGTACTGTATTGTCATTCCTTTGTCGGAATACAGAGGGACGGCTGTCTGAACGATTTCATCATCAAGGTGCTGACAAAAAACGACATCACGGAAATTTACATACTTGATTGTGTCCTTTCGAGTCTTAAAAGAGATATCCAGTGAGTTGTTATGGGGTGAGTAGCTGGTCGTGTCGCCATTATCTGCCAGAAGAGTTATTTTCTCACTCAGGGTCATCCATTTCCAGACCTGCCCGCCATCTTCAAAAAACTTTTCACGAGGACAATCTTCAGGCCGCAACGTATTCTCATCACATAGAGTCAGCTTAACCGGGTTGTAAAGGACCGCCGTATGAGCGCAATTATCCGTTTTAGAACTCCACTCATATGGACGCTTCGTTTTATAGAATTGACGACTATCACCCATCGAGAATGATTCGCCAATTCTCTGATTCCCTGTATTGGTAACTATACTTACACTAATATTCCCTGACTTTTCATGAGATATTGGCAGAGTTATCACATTATCTCGCGACCAACCAACAAAGGGGAAGTTGTCGGGACCAGTTTTGCTAAAATGAATGTTCCTTTTTAATCCGGATGCGCTATCAGACACCTCTATATCAAACTCTTGTAGCGAGTTCAGTCCAGAGACGCCCCAATACTGAAGGCATTCAAACGGGATATAACACTTGTCGTCTTTTCTTCCGAAAGAAACCCTGACTACTCCCTCAATGATATTGTCTCGAGGATCCAAGTAAAGATACCAAATCGGTTTGAGGTAGTGTTCAAAATATTTTTTCTTCCCTTCTTGAAGATTTCTTATGAACTCCGCAAAGGGTTCTTTTTCCATGTCCGTTTCAGCAATGGGCATGGTCTCTTGAATCCTCAAGTAGCGGTAATACTCATGAAGACTACCAGAAATAAGGGAGTTCTTGACAACCTGGTTTCCATCAAACCCCTGAGTCAGTTCGTAAAGCTGTTCTTCCGAAATAGTGTCCTGCTTTTGGTCATCTCCCCATATCTCATCAAATAAAGGAGCAAAACGGGCCGCGCGGCGCGTATACTTAATTGGGAAACCGCCTTGGACGTACAGGGAATAGAGCCATTCGTTTATACGGGTATCGGGAGTGCAGTAAGGCCGATCATCTTCACAATGTGAATGTTCCCAGATTTCCTTACTATATGCAGATGAGAGCTGAAATTCACCCAGGCAGTTGGCAGAGTTGTTTCCATCATATTCGCGTTTATACCATTCCGCAATATAAAATGCCAATTGAGGTGCGCAAACCCTTACTTTTTCTCTAGTCCTTTCAGTGAAATCAACCGCAAGAATAAGGTCATGGAAAGCTTCATAGTCCTCAGTTTTTACGCGCCATTTCCAAAAATACTTTTCGCTGGGTTTTTCCAGCTCGTTGTATTTCTTTTTTAGCGCGACTATCTCAGGGAGATTCGATAAATCTTGTTTTGTAGCCGCACGACGCACATTTGGTTTTTCTACGGGTTCTTTATCTCGTATTTCCTCTTTGTGGGGTTCGTCTTTCGGTTCGCTTTGGCGCTCATTGTTATCAACACGCATCTCCACAAGTCTTGCCTTAGGTAGATAAGGCTCCTCCCCATAATTTGTACGGAGCAACGGCGGATTCTGTGAAACGGTAGTGAAATGCATAGGGGCTCCCACTTCTGTCGGGAAGAAACAGAATGAGCTGTTGCCTATTAGCTCGATTAAATCCCATACGGACTTCCCTGGAAGGAACTCTTCTTTAACCAAAGAGAGAAGAGCGTCTTTCGAGTAACTGTGCTTTTTATTAGCAACAGATACCTTTTCCAAGAGTGAAACCAACTCTGGAAAGGCGTCGACGTCTTCATCCTTCTTTATGGCCTTTAGCGATGGCAACAACTCCACAATGACGCGAGCCGCATAATCAACAGGGGCGACCTCCCCCATTGTCGAACAATTAAATGCAACGCGGCTACGGATTGTCTTAATTAACCCCATAATGATATTAACCTAGTAATACATCTCAACGTATTTATATGCCTTCTCAAAGACATCATTATCTTTGATTTTATACTTCAGCCAAAGAATTGTACGCAACATCTTCCTAACCTCATTCTGCCCCGTAACCGTATTAAACGCATTATTGAAGCGACGGACAATATCTACAACCTGGGTGTCAATATCATTAACGACATTCTCCACGACAATTGGTGTTTCCGGAGTCCGAACACTCTCGAAGAGTTCAGTAAGTGCATCTCTAGCCTGCTGACGTTTGTCCTGAGGCTGTTCGAGTTTTTTCTCAACATCAAGGATTTCTTTAGCCATCGCCAACAATCCCTTCAAGAAGGTAATGCTATCAATCTGTTGCTGACGCATTTTCTCTTGAAGTTCCTGCAATTTCGCAATCAATTGTTTAAACTCTTTAGATTGAGCATGCTTTGGATTCCCTAGGCGAAGCTTCAGTATTTTTTGGATCTCAATGATTGTACGATTACGCTTTTTCTCATCCTTTATACACTCATCAAGAATACGAGAGTCTACCACGAGGTCCTCAACGCTTTCACCGATGTCAATAGATGTGACATTCTCATGAATCAACTCAATAGTCTTGGGGCCAAGAATCGTCCATATCAAGTTGCCAGTATTTGTCGCGGGGCGAATACTATCGTACACTTGGCTCAACCAAATATAATCCATCTTATACTGCATTATATCAGGATCCGGAGATACAACCTCCCACGCCTTATGTAATCTCTGGAAATGGGATGCGAAAGCCGTCTTTACGTTTTCGTCTCTCAATTTCTCCTGAGCATCCTCCAGGCCCTGAAAACCGCCAATAGTCCTATCTACTCCAGGGAAGAAATCAAGACAATCCTGTAGCCATTCAGGAATCATTTTCTTGATTTCGTTGATATTGGTTATAACTGTCTTGACCGACTCCTCATCAAAATTCAGAGCCTTTGCATAGTTGTCAAATACACCGACATAATCAACAATCATCCCGCACTTCTTTTGTGCCTCATATACGCGGTTGGTCCGGCATACCGCCTGCAGCAGAGTATGATCTTTCATGGGCTTGTCCAGATACATGCACTGCAAAATAGGAGCATCGAATCCCGTTAGCAACTTGCTTGTCACAATCACAAACTTCAGGGGCGAAAGTGGATCTCGGAACCGGTTCAGCAGTTTCTCCTGCTCAAAATCTGTCAATTTGTACTCTTCGTACTCATTTGACTTATCCCCGCTAGTATGCATCACGATAGCCGTTTCATCACCGCTGCCTTCAAGAAGCATATCAAGCTCTTTCTTATAGGCAACGCAACAGGCTCGATTAAACACGACCACTTGACACTTCAGTCCCGTCGGACGGATATACTGGCGATAATGCTCAACGATATTAACACAAACTTCATGAATTCGTTTGGGTGAGGTAAAGAAAGACTCGACTTTGGTGCCTCTCGTCAACTGGTCCTTTTCTTCATCGGTCAGATTGTTCTCACGGGCCATCTCATCAAATGCAGCTTGTAAGTTGGCTTCGTCCAGATGCATCTCAACAGGCACCTCTCGGAAATTGAGTTCCAGGGTGGCACCATCATCAATGGAATCTTGGAAGGTATACTTGGACATATAGCCGCCATGATCCTCCTCTGCCCCAAAGCATTTAAATGTATTCTTATCCCGCTTATTGATAGGCGTTCCAGTTAGTCCGAAGAAGAATGCATTAGGAAGAGCCATTCGCATACATTCGCCAAGATCCCCTTCTTGAGTGCGATGGGCTTCGTCAACTAGAAGTATAATGTTCTCACGGAGATTAAGTGATTCTTTGACATCTCCGAAAAGGAAAATCGTAGTGATTAGGATCTTCCTCTGGTCTTGACGGAAAAATGCTTTCAATTCTTCCTTCGTGTAGGCAAAATCAAGATTGGGGATTTCGGCCCTAGTGAAGTCACCGGTAATCTGAGCCCTTAAATCTCTTCTATCATCAACGATGACAACAGTCGGAGCGTTGAGCTCCTGCTTCTTCATAAGCATTTGAGAAGCAAAAACCATTAGCCACGATTTTCCAGAACCCTGGAAATGCCAGATAAGACCCTTCTTCGGGCCAATACCGGTTTTCGTTCTCGCCATAACGCGGTTCACAATGGCCATGCCACCATAATACTGCTGATATCGGCAGACCACCTTTATCTTCTTTGATGTCTTAGGGTCGGCAGTGAAGACGGAGAAAAAGCGGTATATGTCAAGCAGACGAAGAGGATCAATTAAACTGGCTAGGTTCTTCTGGACACTCTTAATCGTTCCATGTTCGCGTTCTTCATTTGCAAACCAAGGTCCCCACTTAGTCAGTGGAGCACCGACACCGGCATAATAAAGCTCTTTGCCTTCGGATGTAAAATTAAGGATATTTGGAACAAACATCTCCGGAAGAGACTTCTGGTAATCAAGCATATCCTTTGCTCCATCAGCCCAAGTTACACTAGCCTTTGTCGCCGTCTTGACCTCTCCTATGACCATCGGAATACCATTGATGAGAAGAACAATGTCAAGTCGTTTGCCTCCGGCATAAGAACTCTTAGGATACTCCCATTGGTTGGTCACCACATAGCTATTATTCTCAGCAGCCGTAATAGGGTTCGTATCGAAAAAATTGATAGTCTTATAGTCGCCATCCTGGCCAAAGGGGAAACTATTTTCGTCAAAGAAAAGCTTCCTTAGATTCTGATTCGCCGTAATGATATCACCACCAACACCTGCTGCAATCCGAGCTTTCACCTTCTCAATTACAATCTGAGCTTCCTTATTGGAAATCTTATTGATCTTCATCAAGGCATCTCGAAGAAGGCTATCGACAATAACGGTGCTTTTTTCTTGCCGTAGTGTATCAGCATCAATATACTTGTAGCCAACACTCTGGGCCACAGCAATACACATTTGCTCGGTAACGTTGTTCTCGTTAAAAATAGCCATAGTTTACAGATTTTCGTTTATCAATGACTTAATGACTTTTTCAATTGCCTCAATGGATTTACGCAATTCATCTTTTGATTTATTAGCCTGTTTATACAAGCTCACAAACTGCTCTTCCTGCTCGGGAGAGGCGTCTGCAATGGGGATATCCCAGTATTTGTCCATCTTGAGATTCTGGATTCCTGTGGTTTTGTTTCCCATTCTTCGAATCTCGTTCTTATGCGTGTGGTAATAATTGTACAAGGAGTAAAAGACGAATAAACTGTTCACCCCTTCTTTACATCGGAGGAGCTGGGTAAAGTTGTTGAACAGGAAAGTCCCGATAGCTTCGAAATAAACGACTCTGCCAACGGGATTATCCGAAGTTCCGCCAGATCTCTCAAGTATGATATCACCAGGAATTAAAAGTTTTTTATCTATTTTTGCTTGGTCAATCTTTCTCGTCACAACATCTGTCAAATCAAGCTTTCCCGAATTTGTGAAATTCGTTGTGCGGATGACATTCACTCCGCTACCATCAGTGTCATCCTCACCCCATTCGCCCGGGAAAGTAGTTCCAATACATTCTGACAATGGCTTTGTAATATCAGCATTTCCAAACATCTCGATAAAACGGGATTTTACCAGTTCGTCAATCGCGTCAATCATTTTAATATATGACTGCTTAACATCATATGCTGCCCAAAGCTTATCTGCCAATTCTTTCTGTCTATCGGGCTCTGGCAGATTGACCATATAACTAGCCATATGTTGCCATTTTACTCGAGGAGATAATGCTCCATTTGAGCCTTTAATAGCGTGCTCGAAAAAATCATCATTTTGAATGATGAACGGGAGTAACTTTCTATCGACTCTCCCCTCGATAGGTTCAATGACCGTAATATCTCCAGAACAAACACCATCAAACGTAGCAACGCAAGCTTTATGCTGATATGCTCTTCGTCTTCCAAAAAGAATCTGCCCTTTCTTGAATGACTTTGTGAAAGTAGTTTCTACATTGGCCTCATATTTTTTTAAGAGCATATCATATGGTTCAATATGCTCTAATCCAACTATAGGGACATTCTCAAAAGATCCCTTGAATGTATCGCGGCACTCCCTTGCGATATAATCAAATCGTACAGCCCCCATACTAAAGTATTTTTATTAATGTTGAAATATCCTCGTTCGTCATTTGGCTAAGCTTATTCCACTCCAAAATAGACTCGCTTAATGGAAGCGCCTCTTCCTTTTCTATTTTAGGCATAACATATAATGATATTGTCATATTGCTTCCATTCTCAAGCAATGTATTATTGTCAACTATCCTTGAGAAATACTCTATATCTTTCTTGTCCGCAAAAGCTTGACTAATCTTTTTGATATGCTTATTCTCCAGATAACTATCGGCATTTTTCCTTGTCACCTCCTTCACTGCATTGATAAATAGAACTTTATCTTGCATCTCCGGAGCCTTGTTTTTATTGCAGACCATAATCATTGCCTCCATTGGAGAATTGTAAAATAAATTTGGTCCCAGTCCAATAATCGCCTCCAGGAGGTTTGACTTAATAAGATTAGTCCTCATCGTTATTTCCGAATTCTTTGACAACAACCCTAAAGGCAAGAGTATAGCACATCTTCCCGTCTTTTCGTTTAAAGAAGCAAGAATATGCTGGATGAAAGCGTAGTCGGCACAATCTTGGGGTGGCACTCCCAAGAAGCATCGGCCAAACCTGTCATGTTCAAACTTCTCTCTATTCCACTGATTGATTGAATAGGGGGGATTAGCGAGTACGACATCAAACTGCTGAACTTTTCCATTCTTTATAAAGGCGGGATGCTCTAATGTATCATCATTTACAATAGAGAAATCATGAATTCCATGGAGATAAAGATTCATACGGGCTATAGAGGCCGTGACCGCAGTTATTTCTTGTCCGTAAACCTTCACATCACGCCACTCTTCCCCTTTATCCTTTAAATGAGTTAATGATTTAATTAGCATTCCTCCTGAACCGCATGTGGGATCATAAAGGCTTTCATGAGGTTTTAACTGAAGAATCTCCGCCATCAGCTCAACAACAGTACGATTCGTATAAAATTCTTGAGCGGTATGACCTGCATCATCGGCGAACTTTCCTATTAAGTACTCATATCCAGTTCCCATTTCATCTGCGGGACATGCCGCCAACGATAAGGTAAGCTTGTTGAAACTATTAAGTAAGTTGCGGATGACGGCATCCGGCATTTTATTCTTATTAGTCCAAATCGTTTTATCACCAAAGATGCCCTCCAGGCCGCCGACGATACGATCTTCTATCTTTTTGCCAGGATTAGCCACTTCTATTTGTCGAAACGCATCAACAAGAGCTTGACCTATGTTTTCAGTGACATTGAACACTTTTCTCCAGTGGGCATCGGCTGGAATTTGGATGGGAGACTCCTGAATCATCATGTCGGCATATTCCTCTCCTCCATCTTCTACATATTTCTGATACTCTTCGTCGCGTACATCACAAATACGCTTAAAGAATACCAAGGGGAAAATGTAATCCTTGTATGCGGCCGCATCTATCTGCCCCCGTAAATCAACGGCAGCCTGCCAAAGATATCTCTCAAGTTCGTCTAGCGCTATCTTTTGTGTCATAAGGCCTCTTTATTCAAAATGTCAGTGAACTTCTTTTCTGCGTCCATCATTTGTCGATAGGCCGTCTGAAACTCGGCCAGTACATCCGCATATGGCTTTACGTCTTCCTTGTGATAATTCACATACGTATTGGGAGACAAATCGTATTCCTTTTCAGCAATTTGCTCCAAAGTAACGACTATGGACTTGTCTTCCTCTTCACTAAAGGACTCGTAAAGACGGTATAACTCATCAACATTGTCATTGCTGAGAATATTATGCGCCCGCTGAGAAGTCAATATATCTGAGCCATCAACCATTAAAACCTTTCCCGAATGAACTTCTGGCTTCTTGTCACGAATGACGAGGAAGCATGGGGATAATCCTGTCCCATAGAATAGTTTGTCACCGAGAGTGAAAACGGCCTCTATGTAGTCATGCTTGACAATTTCCTCACGTATTTTGCTTTCTGTTCCTCCTCTGAACAGAACGCCCTGTGGAAGGACGACTGCCATTCTTCCAGTCAAACTACGCATGCTACAGATCATATGTTGTAGCCAAGCATAGTCTCCATTAGAGTCAGATGGTACTCCCCAAAGGTTTCTACCAAAGCGATCAGTTTTCCAAGCGTCTGCTCCCCAGTTTTCCAGAGAGAATGGAGGGTTGGCAATGACACAATCAAAATGGGCAAGTCGTTCATTCTGAAGAATCTTTGGATCCCTTAGAGTGTCACCACACATGATATTGAAGTCGTTAGCGCCATGCAAGAAGAGATTCATTTTTGCGACAGCGGCATTCGTAACGTTCTTCTCCTGACCGAAAATTGCCCCACAGCACTGCGCGTCGTTTTTCATGTGGTGGACAGCCTCGATAAGCATACCACCGGATCCACAAGCCGGATCATAAACAGTCTCTCCTGGTTTAGGATCCAAAATACGAACCAATAACCGGACAACCGAACGGGGCGTATAGAATTCACCAGCCTTTGCTTTCGATAAATCGGCAAATTTCTTAAGAAGCATTTCATAGGCATCACCCATCAGATCTTGAGCATAGTCGCTGTTGCCTAATCGCTTCTTACTCATATGTTCAATAAGGTCCCTCAACTTTTCATCACTGAACACATTCTTGTTGCTCCAGTTGGCAGTAGAGAATACACTTAGTACCCCATAAAGAGTCATGGGATTTGCGAGTTCGATCTGACGCATTGCGCCAATTATGGCACTGCCGATATCAGTAGTACGCTGACGGATATCATCCCAATGGCAACCGTCAGGAATCACAAAACGATGCTGTTCTGGTAGTGCGGCAAATTCTTCGTCACCATCAGACAATTCCAGAGCGGCTTTCGTTTCCTCATCGTAAACGTCACTGATACGTTTGAAATATAGCAAAGGGGTAATATACTCTTTGTAGGCATCCTGAGAAACAGGGCCACGCAAGATATTACAAGCCTCAAATAGGAAGTTATATAGTTCCTTACTTGTCCCAATTTCTTCAGCCTCCTTTTTGGCTCTTCCACGCTTTTTCTTGGTTTTTACCACTTCTGATTCCGGTAAAATGGTCGACTCTTTCATGTTATCAATTATTCAATACACATCAGTCACACTTTCCGTATTTCGGTTACTCATTCTCTTCCTTCGCCATCTTCACAATATCTACTGGAATCTCCACCTCATAATCAACATCATCTACTTCCGGTTCCAGCCCGAACACATCCGACAGGAAAGACACTTCTGCATCTTCATTCAAAGTCCCCCTATATTCCTCGATCCACTCAAAGAACGCGTCTGTCTTCACATCGGATAAATCATCCTCATCAATGTCTTCGACGCCTTTAACATCTTCCTCATCATAATCGGGATAATCCTCTAAAAATTTTTCCAGATTGAAGACAAACTTGAAACCGTACTTCTCTTCACACTTGGAGATAGCTTCATCATAATCGACTTCGTACCAGCCATTCTCGAACCCTGCTATCACCCAATGATTATACTCCGCGCTACGGGCAATATCACCACAGGCTTGATCCAGCTTCTCATAGATCGCCGGATATCTTTCCTCTAATCCTAATTCCTCCACATCTGTCACACCGCCCTTCTCGCGAATTAGATCGACCAACTGTTTTACTTCTTCGTCGGTCAGTTCCACATCACCATCACCATATGCACAAACTTCCCCGGAATGGCTAAACCCTAGAGAATTCTCGATATAAATGTTGAATACAGGCATATTGTCTTGTTTTCTAAATAATTACCATTAATCTACATTTTTCTTTCACACCATTAACCTAATCAGCCTCGCATCCTTCACAAACATCTCCTTATACCTCATACAGCACGCGTACACCTGCTCACTCGTCACTGGCTTCCCATCCTTCCTCAGATGCAGCTGTCGCAGATTAATCTCCTTGGCCAGCGTGTCCGTCGACATCCCGCATCCAGCCGTTGCCAGCAGATACACCACCGCCTCCTCTATCTTCATACCCCTTTTCTCCTCAAAACTTTCGCTGCCCTGGCCAAAGTATACTCCCTCAGCCTCTCCCCTTCCAAAATCGTGATATCCTCGGCCAGACCCAGCACAAACCTTCCCACGCCTTCCAGCGCATACACATCTCCTTCCCAGAACCAGGTCCGTTTCACCTGATACAGCTGCGGCCGGGACAGCGGATACTCCTCGTATAGCAGATTCTTCGCACGTAGCGTCAGCTTCAGCTTCACGTGCTCCACAAAATCCCCTTTCCCACTCATCCGGAATGCATCCTTCGGCCGGAACTGGTGCAAATCCTCATGCTCCCAGGGACCCAGCAGATTCACACTGCCGATGCGGCTGATCTTGAAAAGCTTGTTGGAACCGGACTTCACATCATAGGCCCACATATCCACGTAATTCTCCCCCAGCTTGTACGGCTCCAGCAGGAAATCCTTGGTAGTATCCGAGCAGGACGAAGAGTAGTCCTTCAGCATCACCTGCTTCTTCCCCTTGATGGCATCCACCAGGCGCGTCACATTCTCCGCATTTCCCTTGTTGCCCAGGTAATTCGCCATAGCTGTAGCGCCGTAGACCACCCGCAGTTTCTCCTTCAGGTCCTCCTTCATCACATTGCTGTTGTCGATGTCCTCGATGAGGTGACTCACCAGGATAGCCTCCTCCTCGGTGAAGTACACCAGCTGGGAGAGATCGCTGTAACACTTATTGTTGGTGGTCATCCGGTACACGCCCTCCCCTACCCGGTTTACCACGAAACCAGCATTCTTAAACGTGTCGATATAGCGGAAAAGGGACCGTTTGGAGACACCCATGTCACGGGCGATTTCGTCCAGTGACTTGAGGGTATTGCCGGAGAAACACTGCATAATACGCAGCATCCGTTCCATCTTGGGCTGGTCCATTCGTTTTAGTAGTAGGGTTTGTGTTCTCAAAGTTAACAAAATACTTTTATTAAAACAATACTTGCCAATAATGACAGAAGTTGTCATTATTTTGCTATCTTTGCAATAAGAACTAAAAATGACACTAATTGACACTTATATGAAACGCGAAAAATCCACACTAGAGAAGGTCCTGCTGGCCTTATTCCTGTTTCCAGTATTCCTGATTCTCATCTGGCAGGATCAGCTACCATAATTCGTACATTTGCAAGCAACTTTCCGCTTACCCCATACCCGTTTCGCTTGTCAAACGGATAATTCTGCTTTCCTTTGCACTGTGAAGTTGAAAAGGAGGCGTCATGCACGTGATTTCATTTTTCTCCGCCAAAGGCGGGACCGGAAAGACAACATTCAATATGCTTTTTGCTTCTTACCTGAAATACGTTTTGGGTAAGCGGGTTATTGCGCTGGATTTTGACGCTCCGGAAAACAACCTGGCCAATACGCGGGACCGGGAGGTGGATTCCCTGCTTGAAAAGAATCCGTCTGCAGCCGTAGACAGCTTCTACCCAATCCGGCAGATCAAAGCGACCAGCCAGGCCGGTATCCGGCAGGCCATCCGGGACCTCAGGGAACTGGACGGCAAGTATGACTATGTGGTTGTGGACGCTCCGGGCTCACTGTCCGAAGCCGAAGCAACCTGTATGCTGCTGGTATCCGGCGTGCTGGACTTTGCGGTGCTCCCTACCGACATCGACGGGATGAGCATCGCTTCCAGCTATTCGCTGGGAACTGCCTGTCAGATGCACCAGCTTCCTTTTTTCATCTTCTTCAACCGCGTGGTATGGCAGGAGAAAAAGGACCTGTACGAAGCCATTCAGGTGTTTTTTGAGGAGGGCGGAATGGCGGTTTCCAGCCACAAAATCCGGAATACCGTCAAACTGCGCCGGGATTCGGACAATGCGGCTGCTTATCTGAGAAGCAGCATCCGTTTTCCGGAGAAAGAGATCCGGGCGTGTGTCCCGGAACTGATTGATTTATTCGAGGAGGTGTTGGCAAATGTGGGGAAGGTAAAGAACCAAAGCTAGCGGATATTATTCCGTTTGTGACGCTGGAGCATATTGTGCTGCCGGAACGTCTGACCAAACCTTCCGCCGAAGCCGAAGAAGAGGCCGAGGAGCGGGAGAAGCTGAAGAACGTGGCCAGGGACTATACCATGAACCTGGACAGGAACAGACAGAAGGTCAATGACATTTTTAAAACGCATACGTGATGAAAGAAAGAGGAGAGAGATATGCGGCTATGGGCATCCTGGGCCTTGCCGTGAGTATCCCGGCATCGGCACAGGATGCCATTTCGTTTCTGAATGAGGCGAACACGCAGATCCGTTCTGCGGGTTCCATCATTTACCAGGTAGTGATTGCTGTACTGAGTATTGTGGCCATCGTGTCATTGATTACCGTGGGCATCAAAATGTACTCCGGTGACAATGAGAGCGCCCAGAAGGCCCTCGGTTGGTGCGGGGGGATGGTGTTCTGTATTATCGCAGCCCTAGTGCTGAAGAACTTCATCGGGCTATGAGGTGCAGGGTTTACCGGAATCTGGACCGGCCGTTCACGCTTTTTGGCGTAAAAGGCCGCTACATCCCCATAGCAGGAGTCCTGCTGCTGGGAATCATCATTGCTTCGCTGGTGGCAGGATCCGCCCTGGGCACCTTTGCGGGCCTGGCCTGCGCTGTGGCGCTCATCGCGGGCGGATACCTGCTTCTGCTGGAAGTACAGCAGCGTTACGGGGAAAAAGGCCTGTCCCGCTTTCTGGCGGGCCGGCGTCTTCCGAAGTTCATTTTAGTGAGGACCAAGGTATGGAAGCGATAGACATCAGAGAGAACTTCCCCGTCATGAACGGCGGGGACGGCATCATCCTTTCCAAACGCGGAGACCTTTGCGTTGGCTGGGAAGTGCAGCTTCCGGCCGCCTTCCGCTGCAACGAGGAGAAATACGACTCCATGGTGGCTTCCATGGCCAGCGCCATCGCCCTGCTGCCGGACTATACCATTGTCCACAAGCAGGACATCTTCATGCGGAAGCACTACACATCTACGCCTGCACGCGGATTCCTGGAGGAGGCTTACGAGCGGCACTTTGACGGCCGGGAGTACCTGGACCACAAGTGCCTGCTATGGCTTTCTTTTTCATCCAAAAAGAATGTAAGGGGCGGCAGTTCCGGCATTCTGGGAATGAGCTCCGCAACGCTGCCGGATGCCGCACGTATCGGACACTGCCTGGCGGACGCGGACCAGTTTGAGGCCATGCTGGCCGGCAACAGCCTGCTACGGCTGAGACGTCTGACGGAAGAGGATATCTTCGGGCACATCCTGCAGGATTACCTGAACTTCACGGACGAAGGCGCGGACGTGCTTTCAGACATTCAGGTGGCCCCGGACTGCATCCGTGTAGGAGACAAGACTGTTGTGTGTCACCTCATAGCCGATCTGGATCAGCTGCCCGGAGAAGTGGCCAGCTGCCGTCGGGACCGTGAAATGAGTACGGAGAATTCTGCTGTTTCCCTGTCTTATCTCAACGAAATCGGGCAGGGGCTGGACTGTGAGCACGTGGTGAACTGGTACTGCGTAAAAGAGCCCTTGAAGGACATCCACGGCAGTCTGGACGCCAAGCGCCGCCAGATGCAGAGCATGAGCTCCCGCAATGCGGAAAACCGCAAATACGCCGAGGAAATCAATACCTATCTGGAGACGGCCGCCGTCCAGCAGATGAGCACCGTCCGGTGCCATCTGAACGTGCTGTCCGCCCGTCTTCCCGGACAGGCCGGACACGACGTAGAGACGGCCATCTCCAAGCTGGGTGTAACGCCGGTAAGGGACATTGCCAACGCGCCTGCGCAGTTTTGGTGCAGCATTCCCGGCAACGAGTCAGGGCTGGCCTTCAGTGAGTATATGACCATGGAGCTCAATAGCGCACTGTGCTTGAACCTGTACGACGGATTCGACGTGGGCATAGCAGACGGAGTACTTAAGATGAGCGACCGTATCCGCCTTGTTCCTCAGTGTTTTGATATTCAGGAAAAAGCACTGGAGCTGGGGCTCATTGAAAACTATAATGTGTTTCTGCTGGGCCCTTCCGGTTCCGGCAAATCCTTCTTTATGAACAAGTATCTGCGCTGCTGTTATGTGGCCGGGCAGCACTGTTTCCTGATTGACGTGGGCGACAGCTACCGTGCCCTCTGCCACATCATCAAGGAAGAATCCGGCGGCAGGGATGGAACGTACTACACATTCGAAAAGGGCAAGCCCATTTCCTTTAATCCGTTCCGGAACGTCAAACGCTTTTCGGCCGACAGCGAGGCCTTGAACTTCCTGTTCACCCTGATGGTAACGCTGTGGAAGAACGGCAAGGCCGAGATATCCAGTTCGGCCGAGAAGTACGTGCGGGAAAGCATCTCCGCTTTCCTGCATCAGTGGAACGGGATGTTCGACCCCGTCTTCAACAACTACTTCGAGTTTGTGCGGGATGTATTCGGTGGGATGCTGGCAAAGGACAAGGCTGGAAAGGAATACTTCGACCTGAAGGACTACCTGATTTCCCTGGAGCAGTTCTACAAAGGCGGTCCCTACGACTACCTGCTGAACTCCACCGGGAACATCGACATCCTGAACGACCGTTTTGTGGTGTTTGAGATTGACCATATCAAGGGAGATCCGGTCATTTATCCCATCACTACGCTGGTCATCATGGACGCCTTTATGGAGAAGATGACCAGCAACTCGGACTTCAAAGTTATGTGCATTGAGGAGGCCTGGAAGGCCATTATGGGCACCCAGATGGCCACTTATATGCTGGAATTGTGGAAGACTGCCCGAAAGCACAGGACATCGGCAATGGTGGTTACACAGGAGCTGAAGGACATCACCTCCTCCCCCATCATCAAAGACTCCATTGTGGAGAATTCGGGCGTGAAGATTCTTCTGGACCAGACCAAATACGTGAACCGTTTCGAGGTGTTGGCAGGAGAACTGTCGCTTAACGAGGACGACAAGGCGATGGTGCTTTCGCTTAACCGGATGAGATTCCCGAACAGGTCGGGGGTGACGCAAGGACGGGAGGTGTTTTTCAACCTGGGCAACCGGAAGAGTTTCGTGATGAGGCTGGATGTGAGTCCGGAAGAAAGGATTGCCTTTTCATCGCAGAAGAAGGACAAAGAACGGCTGGCAAAAGCCGTCGAAAAGACAGGAAGTTACATCAAGGCAATTAAACTGTTGGCGAAATGAGAAAGAGATTCTTCGCCGCGCTCAGGATGACCGTTCTGACCGTGACAATCATAATGGTATCTGCGCCGAAAGCTTCGGCCCAGTGGGCCACCTTCGACGCTTCGAACCTGGCTCAGGCAGTGCTTTCCTTCCTGCAGGACGGGGACAATATGGTGCTGAACACCGAGCAGTTCCTGGAGAATCTGGGCGTTGCTAAGGAGTCCCTGGAGTTCCTGCAGGAGGCCGACAAGCGCTACAGGGAGGTACGCAAAGACATTTACAAGGCGCAGTCAGTCATCAACATGGCCAGAAACTACGAACAGATGGCCAGGATGTTCACCAAATACGTGAACCGGCTGAGTGATATGAAAGGAAGCCAGATCGGATATTACCAGGCGCGTTCGATGGTGAACGAAGGATTCCAATACCTGTTATTCGCCTCCCGGGAAGTGAAAAGAGCCCGGGAATATCTGGACAGCAAATCCCAGGTAAGCGAAGAGGAAAGGATGGCCCAGCTGGGCGAATGCGACCGCAGGCTGAGCCGGGCCAACGCAGCCCTGTACAATCATATCAAGGATTCTTACGAGGACATCGACCGGGCCCAAACTCTGGCCGAGGGGTTCGAGAGCATGGAGGAATCGTTCAGATTTAAGTACTGATGCCATGGCTGTAAAACTGAACTATCCGGAAATGCTCCAGCAGGTGAAAGTGTCGCTTTTCACCGGAGACCACAGCGGCGTTTACTCGCTGAGCTGCGCCGTAGCCTGCATTGCAGCCTCGTTTGCGCTCATCACCTGGTATAACAAGATGATGAATGATCCCTATGGCCGTCTGGACGTGCGGGCCATTGTCCGGAGCATTATTGTCCTGTTTCTGACCTGCAACTTCTACGGCTTCGTGCTGGTACCCTTCGACCATATTACCTATCTGGTGACGCGGGGCCTTTCGGCCAGCGTGGATGAGCACCACGGCGAAGCCTACGATATCCGCGACATCATCCGGCAGGTGGAAGAATCCCGTGGCGAAGAGTCCTTCCTGGGTACTTTCCTCGATGAAATGAACAAGGAATCCGGCCAGACCTCGGCCGACGGAACCAACCTGAGTTTCAACTCTTCCACGGTGCTGGAATCCGAGGCCGAGATTACCATCACGGACAAGCCCAAGAAAGGCATCGGCAAGCGAATCTGGACTGCCCTGCAGGACTTTGCAAGCGCCCGGATGGCCATGCCGGTATATGCCGTCGGATCTGTGCTGTCCATGGTGATTTCGGCTCTTGTGAAGATTGTACAGTGGATTCTGCTGGCGGTGAGCAGCATCTACCTGATTGTGCTGGGGCTCATCGGCCCCTTCGCCTTTGCCTTCAGCCTGATTCCGGGCTTTGAGGGCAATATCAAGGCATGGCTGGGCCGGTACATCCAGATTTCCTTCTGGTGTCCGATGGCAGCACTGGTGGATTACGTGAACTACAAGATGACCGGCGCGTTGTGCGTGGCCCTTTTCAATGCGCCCATCAATGCCAAGGGCGTTTATACCCTGCACCTGGTTCTGCTTGAAGTGATAGTGCTGATCTGTTTGCTGGCCGTGCCGCAGCTGGCCTCCTGGGTGATTACCAGCGCAGGCGCGTCGGAAGTGAACCAGGGCGTTGTGGGCGTCGCCAAGAAAGCAGCCGCCATGGCTTTGAAATAATCATTTGACTATGAATAAGATTCTATCTATTACCAAAGACATTGAGAAGTCCTTCAAACGACTTTCTCTGATGACCATTGTGGCCGTTGGCGGGTCGCTGATCGTGACTATGACGGTAGCCCTCTGGGCCTTGAATTTTGCCGAAAAGCAGCGCTCTAAAATTTACGTGCTGGACCAGGGCAAGAGCCTTCTGTTGGCCCTGCAGACCGACGCTATCCTTTCAAAGGACGTGGAAATCCGTGACCATGTGACTCGTTTCCACGAACTGATGTTCACCCTTTCGCCCCAGAAGCAGACCATTCAAGAGAACCTGGACCGAGCCTTCAACCTGGCCGACCGGAGTGCCTGGGAGTATTCGCAGGACCTGGCCGAGAAAGGCTATTACTCACGCCTGGTATCGGCCAATATCAGCCAGCAGATGATTGTGGACAGCGTGAAGTTCGTATCCACCTCTTATCCTTATCAAGTGCGCACGTATGCGCGTCAGTATGTGGTACGCGAAAGTACGGTCTCGCAGTACGCCTTCGTGAGTACCTGCCAGCTGATCAATGCCGGGCGCTCCGACGTGAACCCCCACGGACTCATCATCGAGAAGTTCAAAGTAGTACAGAATGACCTTGTAGAAACACGCAAACGATGAAAAAGGAGATTCAAAACAATTCGCCGTGGGTGAAGTACGGGATGTACGTCGCAATCGGTATTGCGGTGGCTTCGGCCATCTGGTATTTGTACAGAGCTATCACTTTAATGACGTAAGAATATGGGACAGGACAACAAGAAAATGAAGGTCGCCTTCTTTTCCCTCATTGCGCTGGTGCTGGGCGCCGTCGCATATTGGCTGATTCCTCAGCTGGTGGGAAACAAATCCCCCGAAGAGGAAACCAGTGTGACCGCTCCCCTGCCCGACGGCGAGGTGCAGAAGATGACCGCGTCCAAGAGTGAGGCTTTCCGTGGCACGGTGTCCACGGATGCCTATTTTGACATGCTGGGAGATGTGCAACCTACGGAGGGAGATGCCGATATATCGCTGGTGTCAGATTCCCTGAAGACTGCCAGGCCTGCGGCAGCTGCGCAAAAACCCTCTGGAACGGCCGTTGAACGCGTATTCGGGGGACCTGAGGAAGAGAGCCGTCCGGCGGCTGCAAAGGCATCTGCCGGAGGTGTCCGCCACTCCCAGCCGGGTCAGGCCTCACGGCCGATGACACAGGAAGAGAGACTGGAATATGACCGCAAACGGGCCGAGATGGTTCGGGATGTGCTGACGGGTGGCCAGGGAGAGGCTCCGGCTGTCGAAGAGTCTCCTGCGCCCCAGTCCATCGACCTTTCGGCCGTTGGTTCCTCGGACGGAATTATATCGACCCTGGACGATGACGTTGACGATGCCGCCGTTCAGTACGAAGGGGCCAAACGGCCATTCCGTAGCATGTTCGTCCGGGACCAGAAGCTTACCTCCGGTCAGCGCGTGACGCTGCGTCTGCTGGAGGACTACAACCTGGACGGAGTGCGCATTCCTGCCAATACCCATCTTCCAGCTATCTGTAAAATCGGAGACCGGCTGGAGCTGCAGGTGCGTTCCCTGGAAATGGACGGACGCATCATTCCGCTGGCGCTGGACGCGTATGATACCGATGGCCTGCAGGGCATCTACTGCCCGGAGACATCGGCTAGCAAGAATTCCAGGAAGGCATCGGACGATGCCATTTCCACCGCCGGACAGACCTTCGGCGGGCTGGTGGGAGACATCGCGTCCACCGTCATCCGAACCGGCGCATCCATCGCGAAGTCAGCCACTGGCGAAGTCAGCGTGAGCGTCGTGAGCGGCTATGAGTTTTATCTGGTCAAATCTGAGAGGAGGTAAGACATGAAAACAGCGCACATTTTTTCTTTCATCGCTGTGCTCGGGTGTTTCCTCGGGGCCTTCTCGGCGCGTGCCCAGGCCCCGGACACCCTTTTCATCTCCACCACGCAGGTGGTGCACCTGCGCTTCGGGAGTGAGCTGAAGTACGTGAATCTGGGCAACAAGGCCATCGTGGCGAAGATTGTTGACGGAAGCAAGGACTTCGTGGCCGTCAAGGCTCGGGAGCCCTTTGACATCTGTACGTCCATGTCCTGCCTGGAGAGCACCGGCGCTATGCATACCTTTCTGGTGGCGTATAGGGAGCATCCTTCCCGGCTGGAGTGGGATACGCGGATTCCCGTCAGCCCCGGCCCGACCGGGGGTCTCTCCCCTGCTCCGCACTCGGCAGATAGCCTTTCTTTTTCATCTTCTTCCGCCTTGGCGGAGGTCGCGGCGATGCCGCAGGAGCTGTACCACCTGGGCGTTTCCGGTTATGGCATCCAGGTCCTATGCGAGAACCTGTTTTACCGCGACGACGTGCTGTATCTGGTGGTGTCGCTGCGGAATGATTCCGCGGTGAGCTACGAGCTTTCCACGCCGCGCTTTGCCGTGGAGAGTGCCAAGCGGTCCCGGCGCGGGTTGCAGTATGAGAAGGGCGTGTTTCCGAAGGCCTCTTATGGTTTGGGCGTTGTGGCGCCGGGGACTTGCGGAAGGATGGTGTTTACCTTTGACAAGATAGCGCTGGTGAAGGGGCAAGTGTTTAGGGTGTACTTGTATGAGAAGGGAGGAAGCAGGAACTTCGTCCTCACGTTGGGCCCCGGGGATGTCAATGGGGCAAGGAGGATGTAGTTACGCGGCCTTCTTCTTCTTTTTCATCTCCTTCTTGATGGTGAAGGAGATGGATTTCTTCTTCATATCGATCTTAGCGTTGTAGCGGATAAGCGTGTCGCTGCCGATCAGCAGCGGGATGCTTTCCTTCATCCCTTCCTGTTCCATTAAAGGATTCATGACTGAATCAAAGGTGCTATGCTCAAAAGCGACGAGCTTAAGTGGCAGACTCTTCTCTTCTCCCATCTTCACATCCAGGCGCATTCCCGACACGAAGTATTCCATCTCCGTTGTCTCATTCACTCCGATGACACGGCACTTCCCCATTGACTTGGTTTTAAGGAACAGCTCAGGATAGGTTTCCTTAGCGCCCGTGTAGTACACGGTACTGTCGGAGCCCGTGTCGATGATGGCGTTGATGCTCCGGCCATCGGCAAGAGGAATGTTGACGATGGGTATGTTGGTTTTGCTGTTCTGGAAAGTGAGGATGATTTTTTGCATAGGCGTGAACGTTTTTATGTTTATTGTTCTTTATTCTTCGAAGGTCTCTGTTTGTTACCGAGCCGTTTAGGCTGCGCAGCAGTAAACGAATCCGGTAGGTACGTACCCGTAGATGTTTTTCATCTGGTTTGTCAGGTGGCGCTTGGTGACATGCCGGCTGTAGTTGGTCCTGGCATCCTTTGCACCGGCGCTCTTCCAATATTTCTGGCTTACTCGTTTTTCAATGATGCGGCGCACCTTGCGGAGCGTAGCGCCTCCCTCGATGGCAATGTCAAGGTCTCCCAGGCGTTTGCCGTCCATAAAGGAAAGACGTTCCTCGGCGAGGGACTTGCTCTGGCGGCGGATGTTCTTGGTTTCGCAGTAGCGGGTGTCGTAGTTGTTCATAGTCGTTGGTGTTTTTGGTTGTCTGTCTTTGCTTACCTGTGATGGTTTCAAATGTTACTAACAGATACGCCCAAGAAGTACCAACCAACACAATAAATACTAAGAAAACTTCTTCTTAGTGATTCTTGGCCACCAAATTTTGTATTTCAGAAAAGAGTTTCTACCTTTGCATCGGTTGATGTATTTCAGCGTTTTTCTTTGACAAGTCGATTTTGAGCGTCTCTCAGGATACTGAGAAAATTCGCGTTTCAGAAGTCCCGCTATTAATTATCGGTCACACTTGATGCGACCACCACCTTTTCGGCCTGAAACATTGTAAAAAAGGGGAGGCACGGTGCCAACCCACTAACGCCAAAACGACAAACCTATGAAAAACCAAAACAACATCAACACCCTTACCGCCACCCAGATGGCAGAGCTGGCCAGCCAGCATATGGACGTCATGGAGAAATCCATTTCGGCCTTCAACCGGAAGTGGGGTAATCTGCTCTCCAGCGATGAGTGCAAAGATCTTTTGACGGAGGCGTATCTTGACGCCTGCGACGGTGTTGACACCTACGATCCCGAGAAAGGAGGCATCCGAGGCTGGTTAAGCACCGTTGCCCACAATGCTGCCTGCAGCTACATGAAGCGGAAACTGCGTGAGGTCCGGCTCGATTTGGACATCAAACAGGACACCGACGATGAGGACCAGCCCACCGCTGCTTCCACCCGGCTCTCCCGCTCGGAGAGGGACCAGCTGCTGTTCTCACAATGGAACAGTTGCGAGGAAGCGTTCTCCTTCGAGGATCGACGCAAGGTACGCCTTCAGAGGGAATGCTGGATGGAAGCCTTCCACGCCCTAAGCGACAATGACCAGCTCCTGCTGTACATGCGGCACGACCTGGACATCCCCGAGACCGAGATGGCCCGGCAAAGGCAGATGAGCTACGGCGCTCTGCGGGTTGCCTTAAGTCGCGCCCATGACCGCTTCGAGGCAGAGCTGGAAGCGCGCCACTTCAAGGAAATCGACGAGTGGACCTCACGGTACTTCCACGACGACAACGACGGGATCCCCGACTGGGGAGATGACGAAGATGAGACGTTCTTCGGAGGCCGTTCGGAAACGAACGGCTAATTTTATATCCAGATGGCACGTTCCTCATCTCCAGCACCTTGGTTTCAGATGTGTTTTTTTGTATTTTTGCAGTAACTAAGACCAAATTCAGTCCACATGATACAGTACGGCATCAAGAATTTCCGCAAGTTCGATAGCAAAGGGTGTGAGTTTTCCTTAGCGCCCATCACCTTCTTTACGGGTTGCAACAACTCGGGAAAGAGCTCCGTCAGTAAATCCCTTGTCCTCCTCAGCCAGATGTATAAGCGTCTAAATTCCCATAAAGAGGACATCTCATTCGATGATTTATACATTGATTTTTCTGATAAATCTATCAATATTGGCGATTTTGAATCTGTCCTAAATCGAAAAGCTGGCAGCAAAGAAGGCATTGTGTTCTCTTTCTCGGCTTTTTCTGATACTATTCAAAGAAAAGTTCTTGTGGAGCTGACTTTCAAAAAACGTCCTTCTGAGCTTTTGAATCGCGCGCATTTGTCAAGCTTTATAATCCAGGACGAACTCCATCGGGATATCATCAAGGGACAAGACGATGGTTCCGGCTTTCTTATCGCTATCACTGACAAGCCTAAAATCGAATTATGGTTCTACGAACAAGCACTTCATTTTTATCGCCGAAATCAGAAGGATTCTCTGTCCAAGAAACAGAATCAGATTATTAACAACCTTATTTCTAGCATAAAAGGGCCGTCATCAGATTGGGGTTCTTTTCTATACACATTCTTCGGTTTCCAAGGTGAATATAATTACTACTCTGCGATCGGCGATTTATCTATAGTTAACAGAGATACAAGTGCTGATATTGCCACAAGCCTTTGCGTTCTTGTCAACGCTATGCGCAATCATAGGGCCCCGTTTTTAGATGATATAGATGGCACAGACAAGGAAGAATGCAAAAGAAATATAATTGACGTCATCCAAAAAGAATCGGACCCAAAGAAGCAATTGCATTTGTTAGGATTACTGGTTGATTTCCAAAAGAGTCCATTCTCGAAACTATCAGATTACGTCTTCCATAATATGAAAGACATATCGTATCGAGCAAATAAAATCCATCACCCGCAAACGCATTCTATTTGGGGTGGCTTTTACGACGCCGTGTATCTAAAATACGGCGGTGCAACAATCAATGATGAACAATCAGTCCGCTATTTGGATTGTCTCCACAATAGCCTCAGCGTTAACGAGTTAGATGAAGAAGAGCTGGGCCTATTTCATTCCTCCGTTTTCGAGCTGGATAGTGTCGGTATGACAGATGCTTTAGTCTCGTTATATTCAGCAATAGGTATTTTCCCGAAGAATGATGAATATCCATCTGAACATCTGTTCCCAGGACACGACCTTTTTGTTAGATTAATGGGATTTCTTTTGTATGAAGTTTTTATTCAAAGGGAAATTGACGAATGCACATTCTTCGGAATACGGAATACTGATTATTGTAGCTTTGATGGTTATCAGTATATTGGAACAACAAGCGTTTCCATAAAGCGCCTCTATTCTGAATCCGATAATACGGATTTATTAACCCAGTTAATATTAAACAAGAATCTAGACTATAGCTTTACTAACAAATGGCTGTGGAAGCTTGGACTTGGAAAATCTTTAGAGGTCACACCGGCACAACATGGCGTTGGTTTCTTCATCCAGATTGTATCTAATAGAGGTGGCCATGTAACCAAAACCCTTCTTCCTGATTTTGGGCAGGGAGTCAGTCACCTTTTAGCCATACTATTGTTAGCAGATGCCTGGGGCAATAAGAATGGCTGGACTACTAGTAGAAAGCATTATACCACCTTAATAATTGAAGAGCCCGAAGCACATTTACACCCATCTTTTCAATCCAGGCTTGCTGATATTTTCCTTGACGCGTATTCGTCATTGGGGGTCCGTTTCATTATTGAAACACATAGTGAGTATTTATTGCGTAAAACGCAAGTGCTGGTTGCTAACATGAAGTATACCAACAACGAAGAAGCAGATTCAAAGGCGCCATTCCATGCCTATTACTTCCCCAAGAACGGGAAACCATATTCCCTTGGTTACCGCAAAGATGGTTATTTTGTAAACTCCTTCGGCAAAGGCTTTTATGACGAGTCCTCAAGTTTAACTTTTGAGCTCCTTTAATATGAACCTCTACGTAGACAAAGAGAACCTATTATCCCTCGTCCGTCAGATGAAGCAGTATCCTGATGCGGATGTTGTGGACGATTGCCTACGCATGATAAAGAAACAGCTTCACCTGGTTTACAACTTCAAAAAAGAAGAAATCAGCGAGCAGCTTTATCAGCTATGGTTTAATACCTTAGTTCAGGGCAGGGGGACCAAAGAGGAATCAGACGTTTCATGCACTCCTCCATTCCCTCATCGTCCAATGGAAGAATCTTGTTATGAAGATTCCAATTGGGAAACTATTTCCTCTACATATCTATGTACTGATGAGAAAACTGATGAAATCTGCAATCAGCAGACTATCCTTCTATCAAGAAAAGAGCAGGAAATACAAACACTTAGCAAGCTTCTATGGGGGGACTATTCTTATAGCAAAAAATATAGCCTTTCCGACGGCGAACTAAGCTATGGCTGGAAAGAATTAGAAAGAGACGGCCATTGCTTACCCTGTACGGACATTTTGCTTGTCGACCGGTACCTCCTAGCTGACCCTCGTAACTTTAGGAATAATCTCTTCCCTCTTATTCAACGCTTGACAAAACATGTCAAAGCGCCGGTAAACTTAATCGTCTTTGTTGAAAGGACGTTAAAATACCCGCAAAAAAGGCCCTACAGTTCATCTGACTATCTCCAGTTTGTCCAGCAGCTATCAAACATAAGAAAAGGTAATGCCTTTCCTCTTAATGTTACTATTGTTGTATATCCGCCAAGCATGGAAGGAGGAAGATCAAGTCAGAAGACTGTGCCGCACAGCCGTTTTTTGTTGACTAATTATCGGCTATTTCTATCAGATCCTTCTTTTGGCAGTTACTTTGATAAAGACCATAAACTGTCAACAAATGGGATGTACCTAACAGTGGAAAGTCTTGCCGATTCAGAGAATTATCAACAAGCGCAAGGCTGGATTGCTCTTTTCCAAGGTATTCTTGACCAGATCTACGATTTGCCGGACCATACCGAGTTTATTTTCGGTGACAGAAAATCTAACATCTTGAAGTTTCAATAATCAAAGAAGAGGCCTTGACTGCGGATGCAGATTCAGGCCTCTTCTCCTTAGTTTCGTTCGTTGGCTGGACAACCAACATTGGGGCATCTGTCACAGGTCCATCCTTCTCCACATCCTCCCCACTTCGAGATGCCGATACACTCAATACCCTTGGTCTTGATTTGCGCTGTTTTTTCGTTGTTGATTTGTCTTTTCATAGCGTTTATTGTTTTGTTTCACCTAATTATACTTCAAGGCCTTCAAATTGTTACAGGCTGTTTTAAAAACCGATACGAGTTCTCCGCTCTTCCTTCTTATATGTTTCCTGTTGACACATCTTTTCAACACCTTCAAATGTGGGGTATTGTCCGTCCAGGATATACGCCACAGCACATTTCCTGGACACATTCTCGATTTGTCCTCCGGACAACATGTATTGATGTGACAGAGCCCTAGCACTCTCCACAGATAAGAAAGGCATCATACTTTCCAAAATCTGCGAACGTACAGATTCCTCCGGAAGAGAAAACTCGATCTTATAAAGGAAACGCCGCTCAAAGGCAGAATCCAGGTTTTCCGTAAGGTTTGTCGTTGCAATCAGTATTCCTTCCATCTTTTCCATCTCTTGGAGGATTATGTTCTGGATGGTATTGTTCATTTTGTCAGCAGAGCGCTCCGCCATTTTGGCTCTAATACCAAAGATTCCATCAGCTTCATTGAACAAGAGAATTGGCGTCACCTTGCTATGACGCACAAGCCATTGGTAGTATCTAAAAATGGACCTAACTGTTTTTTCACTCTCCCCCACCCACTTGCTTCTCAATTGGCTTATATCTATCTGTAAGATATCCCGTCCACTTTCCTTTGCTAACTGATATACAGTTTCTGTCTTACCCGTCCCAGGTGCGCCATAGAACAGACAGTTAAAACCTATACGCATAGATGAGGCGCCCAAGCGCCCCTGGATTTCACGGAAATTCTTCTCATTTAGTATTTCACTCAGCCGTTTCACCTGTTCTGCTACCTGCTCATTATAGTATAACTCTCTCACAGTAATAGCATCGCAGGTTATTATATCAGGGCAATTCCTTCTGACATCTAGCTGTATATCCAGGTCGGTGAAGAATTTCTCTTTGGCCAGATCAGACAATGTCAGCATATCTGTATCTGACATACCGCCATCAATACCAAAATCAACCAGTCCCTTCCGTTGAATAATGAGCCGCCCATATTTAATAGCCGTAAATACACTCCTCAAGTTAGCCATTGTACCGATGAAAGGAAGGATCCCATCCTTAGGTATCGAGTCACTTCCTTGGTTGACGTAGTTATTACTTAGCGCCAAAAATAGTAAGAACTCGACCGGTTCTATATCTAACAATTCAAACTCATTTAATGCTTTACAAAAGGCGAGCTGGCCATTATCCTGTACGAGATATCTAAGAGAATCTTTAAGGTCCTCCGCCTTGAGTCGATTGTCTCCTAATTCGATGAACAGTTTTCCTATTTTATCAAAAAACTGTTCCGCCGTTAGACCAGACAGAGGTTCTTCCACATAAGGTTCATCGCGTTTGATTGCCTCGATTACTTTAGGGCAAACCACAAATCCATTTGACTCGGAAAAAGGCGTCAATGTAGTATTCTGTTGAATCATTCGGCGCTTGATCAAAACGTCAAGTTCATTACTATATTGCAAGAAATCAATATTTGAGCATTTGAGCAGGTTGCAAATCTGCTTTACCGAAGTACCAGTTCGAGTGAATGAGGATTCTAGAATACAAGTAAGTAGGATTGATTGTAGATTATTGGTTCCCAACAAACTGTTTATGCAATCCAAATCAGCATCAATACGTTGAATATCCAAGTCGTAGATTCCTTTCTCCCTAATTGCTGACAATACTCTATTTAGAGACGAGGTACATGAATTATGTTCATTCATGGGCATTATTTGTTTATAGTCCTTTCTCACCTCTACTATTATATATGCGGATTGTTACACAAAAAATCCCCGCATTATTGCAGGGATCAAAAATAGCATCACTCTATTACAACTTACTTATTACTCTCCAGTAAGATTGAATCCAAGAATCTATATAGGTCTTCTACTGTCTTGTTCTCTAAAGCGAAAGCAGCAATATCAGACTCTTTACATTTTGTTGCAGGCAAATCCTTCATCGGTTGGTCAGTGATAAACACGGCTTTACAGGCTGCGCCACCATAGTTACTCACAACAGTGGCGAATTTGTCAATATCGGTTGCAGTATGAACAGATGTCTTACATTCGACAAAAACGGGCTTGACATCTGTGTTGATGATGATATCAACTTCGTTTTTTAATAATCCTCCTTTAAGAGGGAAGATGCAGTTTAATCGCATTTCCTTAGCTTTCGACCAGCCACTTAACAATTTGGCGACCTTAAACTCAAACCAGCCACTATTGAATGTAAGGGATACTGCATGAGGTGAGGACAATTGTGAGTTCAACATCTGTCCGTCTGTTTTCTTAAACGTAAGAACAACTTTATCTGGCTTGACCCACATAATTGCATTACCCGCAGTATCGGTAAACATTCCACTAGGCCTGGATTTCAACTCCTCTGCATTTTCTTTAGAGAGAGTGGCGGCTAATTGATTGAATGCCTTATAATTAAAGCTCCTAGCCTTCTCTAATTCAACCAATACTTTTTCATCTTCCTCAGTGTAGTCTCTAAAATTCTTAAATGTGGTGGTATCATTCCCATATAAGGAAATAATGGTGTCTAAACCCAATCCCGCAATAGGCGTGCTCTTATTGGTTTCCAGATTCCAAAGAGTGTTATTCTGGTTAAACAAGTAGAACTGGGTGTCCGGCCGGGAAACGAATGCTTTATATAGAGCTAAAGCCCAAAACTTTGTACCACCGGTAATATTGATTGTCAGATAGTCATTTGTGTCAATTCTATTCTTCAGCTCATCTATCCGATGGTAAATAATGTCGAAATCTGCTGGCGCGACAGGAAATAGCTCAACCTGTTCGCCAGGCAAACTTATCTTCTTAGAGACTGTATTCGCCTCCTTTATAGAACCGGTGGGGCCATCAGAGCAAATTAGAAATACTTTGTCGGGATTAAGAAATTGGATAACAGAATAAACCGGATAAGTCTCGTTACCGACCAGTGCTATGTGAATGTGGCTCATAATAATATACTTTTCACAAATGTAACATTTTTTCAGTGAGAAAGTAAAGTAAACAAATGAGTTTTTTGTATATTTACAAGTGTTATATAACTAATAGCCATGGCAGAACTACGACTTAGCAAGCTGATACGACAATACCGTGTTGGGCTGGACAGATTGGTTGAAGAACTTCATCATGCTGGCTTTGACGTTGAGAGTAATGTAAATGCGAAGGTTTCCGATGAATGTATTCCCGTGTTGGATTCCATCTTCACGAGGCCGGAGCTACCTAATTCGAGTATGCAAGCATCGGAAATGGACGAGCCCATCATCTTTAAGCTTAAGGTAATTCAGGTTGACGATCTCGGAAGAGTAATAACCGAGGGGTTTTCCCATCCTCAATTTGGTTATTTTGACGCGGGAATCCTTTTACCTCAATTGGTGTTTGACAAGGGAAATCCTATTCCCCTTGATCTGGCCATTGAGTACAACACTTCCCTGTTCACAGTCGGTTCCACAATTCACGCTCTTTACTATTCTTCATGTCTCAATGAGTCATGTGCGTTACTGGCGTATGAGGCCTCCTATAATCTTTTTAACGAAGAAGATCGTGATTATTTTGAGAACAATCTTACTACTGGAGAGCTATATACTGTTTACATCGATGGCGAAACACCAAACTATTACCTTCTATCCATTGAAGACTCAAATTTAAAGGCTGTCATCAAGAAGGAAGATGTGCCTGCCGGTGCATCGATCGAAAAATTACAACTCGCAAAAAAAGCAACCAACATTAGTGGATACTCTCTCTTTGTTTGGCCAGCCATCATTCAGGAGATTGATGATTCCTATACCGATGATATCGTTGCCAAATTCCTAGGGGATGATGCAATGTCTGTCATCTCGGAAGAGGACATCATGCTGGTTAAGCTTATCCTTCAGAAGAATCCAAAACTCAAAAGAAATACTGCCGACATTGTTGGCGATGTGGACCTCTATGTCCGCTTAAGTGATGATTATCGATTGTCATATGAGCATCATAAGAATGAAATCGAAAACAGAGTTTTCTGGATGGGTGTAAACCTAACTGAACAGGGCGAAGAAAAACTCTATCTGTATCACGAAAAGCCGACTGTCGTAATAGAGATCACTCTTGATAACAACGCTTTTCGCATCACGAAAATCGTTACAGATTCGGACCGGGGAGGTGATGCCAAGTACTTTATTGGAAGATTCAACAGACGGGCGTGTTTGAAGATTCCATTTGGGAAAGTTCATCTTCTTGATCCTTACGGTGCATATCCGGTTGGTTATAAATGCCAAGATGTATTTGAGTATTTATTTCACCTTGATGACTTCAACAGGAATATCCTTAGTCGCATTGAGGATACCCTTCAAGAAAGAATCGTAGAAAATGCTCATGACTACAAATTGTTGGAATCATACCTGCGTTTTCAAAGCAAGAAAGAAGTTGAAAAAGCAGGAGAACCCATTGAGCTCGCCCCCGGAAGGATTCAAAGAGGGACTTCGGATTATTTGGGAGGGAATCCCACCTTGGCGTATTATCTGTCTGAACAAGAGATTAGGCAACTCATTCCAGAACCGGAAGCGTCTGGTGAATCCACATTGCATGTTTCTGTTTTCGAATCTGATGGGATGGATTATATTGAAAATCGGTTCTATGCAAGCACTCTTTCATTTAGAGACGGTCTTTTCTATCAAACATTTAAGAACCCGAATGTCAGTCTGGATCAGTTCCTATCTGATGGCATTATAATTGGCCGAACCAGTAACACAAAGCCGTTCGACATACAAGTCAAGGCAATTAATGCTTTCCTCAGAAATAAGGAAGGCGTTTTCCACGATTTAGTTGTCGGAAAAATTGAGACGCCGAACGAAGCAAAATACAAGAACCTCAGGTTTTTCAATTCAAAGTTTTATGCCCAAGAAGAAGGTAGTCATCAATGCGACGCTGTGAGAAAAGCTCTTGGAAATAAAAGCCTCTTATTAATCCAGGGACCTCCAGGAACAGGAAAAACTACTATTATTGTTGAAATTATCAAACAATTAGTTAAAGAGGGGAAAAAGGTTCTTGTTTGTAGCCAGGCGCATGCTGCAGTCGGAAACATCAGAGAACGATTTGATGATAATGTCGACAATCTTAAGATTCTCCGCATTGATGATGATGGAGACGTTGAATCCTGGGCTCATTTATTCAAACCGGAGGAATATGAGCATTTCTTGTCCAACAACAAACAAATTGTGGAGCAGATTTTCTCCAACACATTAGACGAAGAAAGTGTAAGAATAAAGATTAACTCTTATCAATACGGTACAGAATCGAGAACTTCCGAGTATCGTGAGATGCATAATTATGTCGTCAACAATCGAGAGGTCTTGACCGATATTGACCGCGACATTGTTATGTCAATGTTTCCGACTTTAATGTCAGCCCCTTCCGACATTGATAGGAGAATGTTGGAAGCTCAACTGTATCAAAGTATGGATGTCGTGATGGGGACATGCGTTGGCATCGGAATGAATAACGTTCTAGGCTCTGGTATTGTTCATTTCGACACCGTTATTATTGATGAAGCGGCAAAAGCAAATTTGTCTGAGACTCTTGTCCCGATGAGACTCGGAGACAGGTTTGTGCTTGTGGGCGATCATAACCAGTTGCCACCATATGTCGACCGTGAAGAGATAATGGATTTCCTCACTTCTCAAGAGGATATCCAAGACAACGAGTCCAATGATGTGGAAAAAGTTCGCCTTCCTAAACAATCAGAAACATTTGAGGCCTTAAGCAATTCTGTTTTCGCATATTTCTATAATCACGCTAATTTCCCGGAAGAGAATAAGATTACTCTGAATTATCAGTATCGCATGCATCCTGTTATCGGAGAGTATATATCAAAGCTTTTCTATCAAGGTGGAATCAAATCTGGAAAAGGTACTGAGAAGAATGTTATATCACTTCCCGGTTACCCTGATGCCGTGACTTTTATCGACACATCAAGCCTAAAATATCATTCTGAATCTAAGAGTCCGGACTTAAGCTTATACAATTCGGCCGAAGTCCACATCATTTGCGATGATATCATCCCCAGATTGCTGCCTGTTCTCGCACAGAATAGCGAACTGAAACTAGGCATTATAACGCCTTATAAAGCTCAGCGAAACATTCTGAAAAAAGAATTAGCTGATTGCAAGTTAGATGAATGTGTTTATACAATCGACTCCATACAAGGAAGCGAGTTTGATGTAGTTGTGTTTTCATTTGTCCGATCATTCGCCCCTTACATCAATAAAAAAGTCGAGTTCATTGATGACATGCGGCGTTTAAACGTCTCCTTGAGTCGGGCAAAACGGAAATTGATCCTTGTAGGAGACTCCATGACGCTTCTAAACGAAAATGCCCACGTGTCAAATCCGGCGTTTTCTGTTAAGCCCATAGATGTTTTTCGGAAGATATGTTCTACCAAAGAGCGAATTTCTGATGCTGACGAATTATATTTATTCCTTCAAAACGAACCGTCCAAAGGGACTATATTCACTGATTGTCCATATTCCGATCAGGGAGGGTATCTTGTCGTTCAAGTAAATGTTGACGGGCGTCTTTTTAAGTTTAAAGTTGCAAAGACCGATTTATGCGTTGCCGCCGACACTGTCGATGTTGTATACAAAGGTTCAATTCAAGACAACAAACCGCAGTTCCGAGTTTCCAACTATAGGCATTTCAAACAAAGACACAAATTGGGTGATGTTTTGGAAGGAAGAATTAACAATATTCTACCTGCCAAAGAGCCGAATCAGTATAGCTTTTACTTCGATGTTGAAGGTGTATCTGGCCGGTTATCACTTGACAGTTGTACAAAAACCGTTGGTGAATCGTTAAAAGTCAGAATTATTCAATTTGATGATGAGAAAGGACTCGTAATATTCGGCCATCCAAAAAAACCAGCGCAAAGAATGATGGTCGTCAAGAAAAGCACTTTCCCGACTCTTCTTGTTCAAGATTTAGAAGGTGTCCAGAGCGTAATCACAATAAAAAACGGGTGGGAGAAAGTCGTACCTGGATTCGAATACTATTTCTCTCCTAGGCAAGATGGTATCTCATATATCTTAGAACTTGAAAAATCCGTTAAGGAGTTCTATGCGATGCATTGCGACGAAAATTCTTTTCCTGGGACAGTGGCATCCGAGGACGATATTAATTATTATGTCGATGTCGATGGTGTATGTTGCATTATACGCAAACACGTCCTTAGAAAGGCTATTCGTATTGGGGAAACCCATGTGTTTTCAGTATATAGATTATTCTCTGACTCAATTCACCTTAAGTTGGTTCGATAATGAGAGGTTTTGATGTAAACGAAATACAAAAGCACTTGTCCTTAAGCGACAAGACTTTCGTCGCAGCGGTAAGGGTTCAATGCCCAATATATGTCTTTCACCTGTCCATGTTGGTCAAAGACAGTGACCCCTTTTATCCAGTTGACTGGGCAATCGTTCATTATATTAAAACCCAGCCAAAACCTAACGTCGGTTACCTGGCAGCCCTAATTGGGATGAACAGCAATTTTGTTGAATGGCGACTTATTCATCTTACCATGAATGATTCATCTTTAGACAGAAATCTGAACGGCAGTTATGTCATTACTCCTAAAGGTGAACGTAAATATATGGATGAAGAGCGAGAAGAAATTCGCAAAGACAAACAGATCGCACTTGATGGCGTTACATTAGATTTCCTCGACGAATTGATTTATAAAGAATCGAGAGTAATGATTCGCCCATATAAGGCAGAATTGAATCCACACATGCCTCTATTGGGCGATGCCGACTCACACGTCGTATCCTTGCTCATGAAGCTAGAAGAAATGGATTCGTCGCAAAAAGTGAAATACGGCTTTGAGGAGTCCGCTCACCAATTCTCGTTGCGAGGGATAGAGGCGAAATGTTTGGATGATGTTGAAGTGGTATTCAGCTATGATCAGAAGAATTCCCAATGGTCCAGGGAACTTATGTTTAATAATAAACCTGTTAGTATACCCTCAATGGATAACCTTCTTGATCAGTTTATCTTTTATTTCCGGGAAGGGATACTTTATACCAACGAAGGTTATTCTGATGCCACAGAGGAAATTACAAGTTTCTATGATCAGGACATTAGGGTGTTTATTTCAAATAGATACGAAATCCGACTGAGAGATATTGAAGACGATTGTTATTCATATACAAAAAAGCCCAATGGCAGTTTACGCACATCCCCGTTATGTATTCATGTGACACCGGGTTTATTTGAGCACGCAAAGAATAGACGGCTTCTTCTATCTGATGCGCTTAATGGCGGATTTCTTCAAATGGTTACTAACGGAAAGAAGAATAAGAATGATGGGAAACGAATATATAAAGGCGTCTTTGAAGTGCCAGTCACTCATAGTATTGAAAAAGAAGTGGACGCGTTTAAAGCGATCAGCGAATGGTACGAGGAAAATGGAGGCATAGATTACCAATTCGTTATAGAGTATTTCGGCGAGGGTTCTGAATGGAGAGAAATGCTACTACGACTTCACTGTTATGAGGAATTGGAAGATATTGACAACAAGAGGTTTATTCAAGAATAACGTATGAGTACTTATTACATAAATGGGGAGGGCAAGACAGATTTGACCCGGTGCGTCATGGACTTAATCGATGGCGCAACCACTTATATCAAAACGGGAAATTTTCTATTTCAAGATGAAACTGTAATATGCGCCCTCCGTGAAACAATGAGAAAAGGCATACCTCTTTTCATTATCTCAAATCTACGTGATCCCGAGGAAAGTGGTGGTAAAAGGAAATCCAAGCCCGAAGAGATAAATGTAGATATGCATCTTCCATATTTGGACGAGTTAAGAAAAGAAGGGGCTCATTGTCATTTCTTAGATGAATTACATGCGAAGTTTATCATTATCGATGGTACAAAAAGCCTCTTGATGAGTGCCAATTATGCTCCCAACAGTTTGGGTAGGAATATTGAAACTGGGATACTGTTGGGAGAAGAAGAAACCAAAGATCTCGAGTTTGTCTTCGACAAGCTATACATGAATGCTGATATTCAGCATTTCGAATACAGGAATGAGCGGAAACATGTCCGCAGAAAAACGAATTTGATTCCAGATGGAACGTTCGATAATTTAAACAGCAGACTAAGGCTGACAATATCTTCACCCGACGCTAACGGCAATCTTTCCCGAACCAATTTAGCTAAATGTAGAGTTACTTCAATATATGAATCGATTATTAGCATTATTGAGAAAGCTGAAGACACCGTATTCATTGTCAGCTGGCATTTTCGAGCCCTAGATGGATTACCTCGCTTTATGCGTGCAGTCAAGTCAGCGTTATGCCGAGGTGTAAAGATTTATCTATACTCAAATACCCAAGGAAATAGCGCCAGCCTAAATGATTCTTTGATAGCAATAGAACAACTAAAAGCTCTAGGATGCGAGAGCTATGGAGATGATAATAATCACTCTAAGTGCGTTCTTAATGAAAAACACGGGATTATCTTTACCGCAAATATTGATGGTATCCACGGCATGACCTCTGGATTTGAAGTTGGTTGCATGTTAGACAAAGACCAACACTTTGAGGTTGTAAACCATGTTTTATCCTTAATTCAGAAACAAAAGAGCAACAACAATGAATAAGTTTCAATCAAACGTAAAAGAATGGGTCCGGCTTAATAGCGAAGGCCAATTCCTTGAGGCTAAAAGCTTCTATTTTGACATTCTTTTTGAGGATATCATTAATGCCTTCGTGGAGAGGAACGCGGATTCTTTTTCAGGAATTGATGTCCTTTTTTCAATCTTAGGCTATTCTCCAGAGCCAATTATCCTTACTCGGCATGTCTTAAAACCCCAAAAACACGTAATATTTTATCATAATGTCGGAGAGGATTTCGAAAAACAGATAAAACCCTTTCTCGTCAAATTTATGGGGGGTGAGTATACTTTGGTTGAGTTAAAGGATCTTAGTTTCTCAACTATATATTCTACGCTGAAAGAGCAGATGGTGCTTTTGCCTGCGACTCAATATGCAATCGATGTAACAGGTGGCAAGAAATCCATGGTGGCCAGCGCAGCAATCTTCGCAAGAGACTACAACTTCAACGTCCTTTATGTGGATTATGACGAGTACATGCCAACATTAAGACGCCCCATGCCCGGCTCCGAGATACTTAACTTAGTTTATGCTCCATATCGGGACTTACCAGACGTGAAGTCTTTGCTTGACATGGCGAAACAATAGAATCCTATTTCTCCGGGTAATGCCCGGAGATTTTTTTTATCGTCCTTATAAACAATTCGCGAAAATCCTTTGCGTCCTCTGTATCCTCGATGACGACACCCTCCCCCAGCGAAAGAATCCGCGCAAGCAGTTCCAGATTAGGAACGACATCAAGCGAAATAGTTCCGACTTGTGTTTTCAGATTAAAAGCCGCAACAATCTCCTGCGACCGATGGATAGGTTTGGTAACAATGCGCCCCCATGTTTCCCTATCGAGGATTGAAAGAACAATGTGATGTGCTCTATTCTCCCGTAAGTTATTGGAAACGCCCACACGCTGGGTGAAATATGTCATGTAATCCTCAGGACACTCCTCAGTGAAAGTCCCTACGGAAACAGGCGCCTCCTCCAAACGGTCTAACGGTATAATTGTATACATGTTCCCAGAATCCATCCCAAGGCCAAATGCGAACCATCGCTCATTGAACTGTTTCAGCAAATACGGATGGAAGTCATACTCCAGTTCAGTCCCCTTAAACGTCCGGTAATGGATATGCAAGACTTGCTTTCCCACAATAGATTTGTAGAATAAAGGACGGTATTCGCGTCCTTTTAGTCTTCGATTGTCTTCATAGTCGACGAATGGAGCCTTTTGGTAATCCGCTTCCACACGGCTCTGAAGCGCAAAGCGAATCTCTTCGAAGGTCTCTTCACACACCATACCTCTCAGCTTGGAAATAGCATTGACCAAGTTTCTATACTCACTGTCTGTCATCCCGCCAGTGATGTATTCCATCTTGGATCCAGGTACCTTATAATAATAACGTCGATAGCGGTTGTCGATTCCATCGTTAACCCTTTCCACAACCAACATATCCGGTATGCCGGCTTTCGTGAACTGTTCCTTGAAGAATGCGATATCCTTCTGGAAGCTATATAGGAAACCAGAATCGACTTTGGAAACTAAACCGGCAGTCTGATAAGCATCAAAAATCTCATGCTGACTCATAGGAGTTCCCTTGGCAAGAAGTCCATCCAAGACTTCCCACCGATGCTCCTTCGTTTTTACTCTAGGCTTTGGCATAACCGTAGAAATTTTTGACAATATAAGAAAACTTGATGTAACAATCAAGGCGCATCGCGGTATAGATCCTTGTCAAACCATTAAAATAGTAAGAAATGAAGTTCATGCAAGAATCCAAGAATCCCGCCGAAGCAATAGCGCCGGCCAAAATAGACATTCTCTTCCCGGTGTACGGAACAAAAGCTCTCGACGTCCCACACTTCGACGCCGATAAGCATATGTACATCGTGGACCAGTACACTTCTGCAGCCGGGAACCGATCCATCACCTATGTTGCGGTCGGCCGGCAGCTGGTGGTTGAGTTTACCGTCGGTCTTTACCACTGTTGGACTCTGATGAACAAAGTTCGCCTCCTTATCCCGAACGGAACGACGCTGAAGGTTGTCAAAACGTTCGACTGGGAGGGCACCACCTATTTTAACCTGGAGGCGCTTCGGACAAAAATCACCGAACTGGCAACGGAGTATGCCATGGACAACATCGGCATCGTCGGTGGCGAAGCGTCTGAGCAAGTCGGCATCTTTGTAGGAGAGCTGGTCAGTGACTTGCTAGCCCAGGATATCGACAGCCAATTGCAGGATAACGGCCTTCTGGTGCTGAAAGCCTACTGCCTGCAGATGAAAGTTTGCAAAGACTTTGTAACAAACCGGGAGTAATTGCGTATATGAAATCTAACCTCAAAAATGAAAAGTATGGAAAACAAACTCGCCGTCGCAGTCAAAAACGCCCTCCCGCAGCTGTCCGGGAACATCACCTACAACGAAGCAGCCAACCTGTTCCTCACCCCGGGATATGTCTCCCAGGCCGGTAACATGTACCAGGAAGGCGTCCGGCTCTCCCGCCGGATGGCCGTGAAGTTCAGCATCGGGCACGGCATCTACCACACTTTCCTGAACGGCATTCAGGTGTACATGTGGGACGAAGGAAAGCCAAAAATGGTAGCACATAAGGACTACAACAACTTCTGGTGGTCGGAGAGTGAAGCTCAGCGGGAACTGAAGAGCGTGGTCAAAAGCTATCTGGTCAACGAGAGCAAGATTCAGGAAATCTATGGAATCACTGAAGCTGGCTTCAACCAGATGACTGATGAACTGGTTGGGGAAACCCGTGAGACAACTGCTCTAATTGGCTCCCAGACCATGCCCAACAGCACGCTGTGCATTGAACGATAACCATTTGAACAATAACGAAAAAATAACCGAAACCGAAAAAACTATGGAAACAAAGAACATCACCACCGAAACCTTCGACCTCGAGAACAAGGAAATGTGCAATGCCTACGACCTCATTGCCAAGACCAACAACAGTTTCTTCCTGACCGGCCGCGCCGGGACGGGTAAAACCACTTTCCTGCAAAAGGTCCAGGAGTGTGTGAACAAGAACTTTGTGGTCCTTGCTCCCTCAGGAGTGGCTGCCATTCACGCCGGTGGCCAGACCATCCACTCGTTCTTCGGTTTTGGCCTGGGAGTTCTCGGCCCCCGGGATATGGGCCAGATGAACGCTTCCAAGATCTCGCTGGTCCAGAAAATCGACACCATCATCATCGATGAGGTGTCCATGGTCCGCTGTGACATCATCGACGGCATCGACCGGATGCTCCGCTACTACCGGCACTCCTTCCAGCCCTTCGGCGGCATTCAGATGGTCTTTGTGGGCGACTTGTTCCAGTTGCTTCCGATTGCCACGTCGGAGGACCAGCTCACTCTCCGCAGCATCTACGGTTCCAACTGCTGGTTCTTCTACAAGGCGCGCTGCCTGGAGAACAATTCCCTGCCGAAAATCGAGTTCCAGAAGATTTACCGGCAGAGCGACCCCACCTTCATCAACCTGCTGGAGCATTTCCGCACCGGACATGTGAACCTGGACGACCTGAACCTGATCAACAGTCGCGTTATCTCGCCCTACGCAAAGCGTGACGAGCATGAAATGCGCATTACGCTGACGGCTTACCGCAGCGATGCACGGATCATCAACGAGAACCGTCTTGCAGAACTTCCCGGCGACACCTTTACCTATGAGGCCGCCTACGAGGGCAACGCAAGCAAGCTCAAGGACGTGGTGGAAGACAAGCTCGTGTTGAAGGAAGGCGCCCAGGTGATGTTCCTCCGGAACGATACCACCGGTCGCTGGGCTAACGGAACGCTGGCCAGAGTCGTTTCCCTGGACAAGACGGGAATCACGGTGGCGCTGGAAGGCGATGAGGAAACCCAGATTCCCGTCGGCCAGCAGAAGTGGGAAGCGTATGAGTACGAGTACGATGAGAAGGAGAAGGTGTGCAGAAAGAAAGTCGTAGGAAGCGTCACTCAGTTTCCCTTGCGTCTGGCATGGGCCATCACCATTCACAAGAGCCAGTCCCTGACCTTCGACAAGGTGGCCGTGGACTTTGGCCGCGGTGCGTTCACCTATGGCCAGGTGTATGTGGCGCTGAGCCGCGCTCGGAGCCTTGCGGGACTCACCCTGGTGAACCCCATCGACTTCAGCTCGGTCCGGGTCTCCCGCGATGTACAGGTCTTTGCCACCTCCTACAATGACCAGAACGTGATTGAAACGGAACTGGCCGTGGGTGAAGCGGTCCAGGAGTTCGAGCGTCATCGTGACCATGACGGGGCCGCCTGCCGGCTCTTTGCGATGTGCAACGAGGAAGCTCACAACGGTGATGTTCGCCGGGCCTATGAACTGCTCAACAGAGCCCTCTCCTACGTGGCGGATGACAGCTGCCTCTTCGGCATTGATTGGGAGCTCATCCCCAACGACAACCGGGAGTCCATCATCCTGAACGCTGCAGGACTGATCTACTCCGGCAAGGCCAAGGAGAGTATCCGGCTGCTCACTACTGTGGTCTCCGCCTCGGACGAGAACTTCAACGGCCTGTACCTGCTGGCGAGGGCCTTGGAGGAGTGCCAGGACTGGGAATCCGTGGAGATTCTGTACAACCAGATGATCCGCCTTTTCGAAAAATCGGCCGACTACGGAACAGACTCCCCAGCCTACCGGAAGTTCAGATACCGTTTGGCCATCCTCAATGAACGGCAGTACGGAGACCCCGGCTTCCACATCATCAAGGAACTCATCTCGGAGAATCCCTACTACGACAGGTATCACGCCGACCTGCGATGGATGCTCCAGAAACGGAAGGAGGAGTTTGGTTACGAGCCGGACGAAGATAACCCGCTGATGAACCTGCTGATGAATGAGGCCGTTACGGAGGAAGACTTCCTGAAAGCTCTGCAGAAGGAACGTTCGGAGAAGACGGATGCCTGGCACAGCTACCGACGGTACGTCAGCCGTCTGAGACCTAAAGCAAATCAGGAGCCCGAAGAGGACTCCTGATTCTGTTTTTTTGCTTTCCCGTTCAAGTACCGCAGCTGCGCCCGTACCCACAAGGTGTCAATGTCCGTGTTTTCCGGGAAGATTCCCTGCAGCTGCAAGAGACGGATGATAAAGTTGCACAACACGTTGGGCATCGGGGTTCGGAAACCATGGAGGTCGGTCAGCAGTCGCCACGTCCCGAGCATCAGCCTGGGAACGCGCGGGTCGCTCACCCGCCGTCCACGGCGATGACTCTCCCCTGCCTCCAGTTCCTTCCTAGCCTGTTCCCGGGTAATATGTCGCCCCAGATGTTGCTCCAAGAACGGACCGGCCAGCTCGCGGAAAAACCAGTTGGCGTCGTTCTCGAGTCGGAAGCTTCGGCTCCGGTTCTTTACAATCAGAGCGTCTCCTGCGCGCGTGGTACCATTTAAGATATACAGACGGAGGAGATCGAGGCGTAAACGCTTTGCATGCTTCAGATCAACGGGGTTCTGGCCAGTGAACTCAGGGCTTGTGCGAACCACACAGGTCAGTATCAGAAAGACACGATGAAGCAGCTCATCGTGGGGGCTTGTCCCCATTGTAGCATAGGCATCCATGACACCCTTAGCGATGCTGTTTTGCAACTCTAATGCTGCTAATGGTACGTGCAGCGCCTCGGCCGGGATTTCGTAATACTTAGCCAGGAGGCCTTCGGCCTCATTCAGTTGTTCGGGCGTATAATTAAGTTCCATATATACAGAGAATTAATGCACTTATATATAGTGTTTTAATCCCTGGATGTTACGCGAAAAGAATTCTCAATTTTGGGGGTATTTCTTTTTTTCAAAGGCCATATTATCTGCCGAAATTTGTGCAAAATCCCAATGACCATGACAAACGCAATCCTTACCCTCATCACCGCAGCACTGCTATCCGGTGCCAGTGCTGACAAGGCCGTTACTTCCGAGCCGGCTTCCGTAGTTTCCGTCGCCCCCAGCGAGCAGAACATTTTCCAGGTCATAGCTTGGTACAAAAACGGGTACCAGACCTATAAGGCCAAGTTAAAGCTCAAGCTGGTCAGTTCCATGTATGGGCAGAATGGGTATATGGTCGTAGAATATGCGACCGAGCAGTTGCAGAACGGCCAGTGGCTATGGCGGACCTGCTCGGCATCATGCCGGTACGACGCCGTCAACAGACAGCACAGCGTCTACATTAATGGTACCACGTTTTACTTCGACGATCCGCTGGAGTAACGGCCCAACTCCCCCTGATCTGAAAACCTACTGACATGCGGATGTGCCAGTAGGTTTTTTTCAACTCAACCTGTAACATCCGACGGTCCTAACACTATAAGCGGACAGAAACAATCAAAGCAAACGCATATGGAAAAGATTTTCACCCCCGACACCATCACCGTCATCCGCAAAAAAGGCGACGACTTCGAGTTCGCCCAGATTCCTACCCGCAAAACGCTCCGCGGCGCAAAACTGAGCGACGAACGGGCACGGGAGGTCACCAACTCCCAGCTGAAGAAGGACCCGTCCATCCTCTTCATCCTGGAGGGAGATGAACACGATTTCACGGCAAAAGCCACACTGGCCGAAGGCTCGGAGCTGGTCCTAACCTACCATGCCGGGCAGGAACCCATGGGCAGAGTGGAAGTTACCACCCTCAAGGACGACAACAGCTCGGCCGGTGCCTTCTATACCATGCATGGAGCCACAGATGACGTCATCTTCAATACGATCGAATGCGCCATGAGCCTCATGATGAAGGCCGAAGAATACGATCCCGAGGCTCCAAAGAAGGCCGATGATCTGGGCTCCACGGTCATGTTTACATTCCAGGCCCGGGAAGCCCTGGAAGAGGCCGGACACCAGGTGGAAGGCTTTCTAGTCGCCGACGTAGACTTCGAACCGTTTATGTTGGTTCACGAGGATGACATCGTCCTCATCGGCTCGGAGCACTTCAATGGCTACGGACTGTTTGTAGAGGTCAAGCGCCTCTTTATGGACGTGACCGATGACGAGCGCCAGAAGGCCGCCGCCGAGACGGAAGTCGGCAACGATATTGTTGCTGTCCACTGCGACGACAATTCATGGTCCTTCCGGAAACCCCTAAGCATCTCCAGCAGGGAAAACTTCCTGGAGGACCTGGAAAGCGTCATCAACGAACTGAAGCAGACCATCGTTCATGTCGGCTATGAGCCGGAAGGCGAAGAACGCATTGAACTGCAGCGCCAACTGTTCACCTGGGAGGTCCTGGACGCCGTGGTCAAGTACAAGAAACTCCCCATGTAATTATTAACTATAACTTTCACGCATATGAAACACATTTCAACCATCCTTGCAGCCCTGCTGCTGACCCTTTTGAGCGTTAACGTCTACGCCCAGAAGAAGTCTGATAACGACTACAACCTCAAGAAAGCCTATGAGGTCCTGAACGACGAAAAGGACGAGGCTAAGGCCCTGGAGCTGGTAAACAAGCAGCTTCGGGAGACCCCTGACAACGTGGACGCCCTGATGCTGCGCATGAAGCTCTACCGCAGCAAAAAGGATTACGGTCTGGCTCTCCAGGACATCAACCACGTCCTGAAGGTCAACAAGCCCAAGAAAACCGAGCTGCAGACCTCCAGCATCCATTGGTGGAAGGCCTATATCTACGATGATATGGAAGACAAGGAGAATGCCGCCAAGTCATTGAAAACCGCCTACGAGTTGGCGAAGAAAGACAACAAGGATGTTCTCCACAACATTGGCTTTGACTATGCGCAGGCACTGTACTACCTAGATGACCTGGACGGTGCCGATGCCATCTACCGGGAGATGCTCAAAGAGAACGAAGCCGATGACGGTGCAATGGTGGGCATGGCCCGCAATATGATTGACCGCAAGCAGTACAAGGAGGCGCTGGAACTGCTGGACAAGTGCCAGCGGCTGGATGCCGACTATGCCGAAGTATACCGCTTCAAGATGCAGGCTCACGACAAACTCGGTGAACCCACCAAGGCCATCGACGCCGCCCTGGACTGGTTCGACAAGAACGATGATGCCAGCACCAGCACAATCTGCAAGATTCTGGCAAAGCGCCCGAATTACGCCGAAGCCAACTTAAAGTCACGCGCCAAAAAGAGTGAGAACCCTTTTAATTGGAAGGCTCTCATATGCCAATTCTATGAGAACACCCACAAGTATGCAGAGGCCGTGAAAGCCTACGATGAACTGGAAGCCGAGTTTGGCCATTACGACCAAATCAATTACTATCGGAGCGCCTGCTACAGCGAGCTAGGCTTGAACGATCTTGCTATTGCGGATATCAGCAAATCCATGGAAAAGGAGGCCGATTGGAACAGCCTGTGCCAGCGGGGCGACTACTATCGCCTCTCCGGCAATCTGGATGCCGCCATCGCAGACTTTACTGCGGCCATTGAGGAGGAGCCGTCCCTGTCCTATGCCTATTACAAACGCGGCTGGTGCTATGAGATGAAGGGCGACAAGAAAGCTGCTCTGGAAGAGTACAACCTTGGTCTGGAGATGGATGACGACTATCCGTATCTGAACCTGATGCGTGGCGAACTGCTTCTGTTCGACGGCAACAAAGCCGAAGCCGACCTTGACTTTGAAGCCGTCCTGCAGAAAGATACCGTTGCCAATAGCAGAAGCTGCCGCATGTATGCCCTGCACTTCCTGGGGCGCGACGATGAGGCTGATGAATGGATGACTAAGGTAATTGAATCCGACCCGGATGCGGCCGGGAACTACTACGATAAGGCTTGCCTGTACTCCCGCATGGGACGTCTGCAGGAATCCGTGGCTGCACTGCGTGTAGCCTTTGAAAGAGGTTACCGGGACTTTGTACACATCGGCCTGGACGATGATATGGACGCTGTTCGTGAACTACCCGAATTCAAGGCCGTCATAGAGGAATACCAGGCCAAGCACAACGTCTACCTGAAGGAGAGCGATATTTCTGTCCCCGCCGCAGAAGAGACCGTTACTGAGATAGCCGTCAAGCGCAATCCCGGCGGGACCTTCGAGATTCCCTGCGACATTAACGGTTTGGCGCTCCAGATGATCTTCGACACCGGTGCGTCCGATGTTACCATCTCCTCCGTGGAAGCAAACTTCATGTTCAAGAATGGCTATTTGGCTGAGAAGGACATCAAGGGCAAGAAGTACTACCAGATTGCCAACGGACAAATCAGCGAAGGAACCGTCATTACCCTCCGCGAGGTGAAGATTGGCGACGCTGTTCTGCACAATGTGGATGCCTCCGTCGTAAAGAGTCAGAAGGCTCCCCTGCTACTGGGTCAGAGTGCCATGGAACGCTTCGGCACCATCACCATCGACAACCAGAACAACAAACTCATTATCAAGCACTAGTTTATGTGGCCATTTATTCTCTTTTTAGCCGTGTTTTGCGCCGTACTTGCGTATCTCCTGGTGAACGAGTTTAAGAAGCGTTCAAATCTCCTTGAGGAATACTGTGAGATAAAGGCGCGACAGGACCTTGCTGCTGAGGCCGAATTCAAACATCCGGAGATCAAGGAGGATGCAGATGCCCGACAGAAACCAATGTCTGTGGAATCCATACGAACGGCCCTCCGTTTCAATGGAATCTCCCCCGAGATACCGGACACGAATGAGCCGGACATCGTTCATTTCAAAATCGGCGACACCAAGTTCCGCATCAACGCGGAACACCTCCCTTTTATGTCAATTGAGGTGGGGTATGGATTGAAGAATGAGCCCAAAGAGGACACTGCACTCATGTACCAAGCCGCGGCAGACGTCACTTCACGGATGTTCATCGGAAAAGCTTATATCATGGGCGACGCAGAGGCCATCATCTTCAGTGTTGAACTCCTGTGCGATTCCTATATGCATCTGCGCAATAATCTCAAGCAGTATCTGGACATCCTGTCCGATATCAACAAACGGTTCTACGAGGCCAACGAGGCGTTGAAGGAACGCCGGAAGGAAGAGCGGGAAGCCGTCTTTTCTGGCAATTGTTACGTGCAGGATTCCCCTGCTGCACATAAAGTACAATCTTAACAACGGCAATAAGGGCCTGCCTTCTATGAGGCGTGAAAGGTAGTCGGCGGGCCTGCCGTTTTCTTACAGAACAAACAATGAATAAGGTAAAGATTGAAATCCGCTCATCATCTCTTTCTCCTGCTTTCCGGGAGGAACTGCTGAGAATCATCAAAGAACATCCGGGAACGTGTTCCCTCGGCCTCTTTCTGAACGATGCTGAGACAGGCCATAGGATTGAGTTCGATTCCAAGAAATACAAGGTATCCGACAGTGAGGAGTTGAAAGAAGCCCTCTCTCAGATTGGGGTTGAGCTAGTCGTCGACTAACAGTAAAGAGTATATGGCATTTTTAAGACACGAGTTGGCCATTGACCTGGGCACGGCCAATACAGTTATTTTCAGGGACGACGAAGTGGTCCTTGACGAGCCCAGTATCATAGCTGTCGAGACCAAGACAGGAAAACTCTTCGCCATCGGTGATGTAGCCCAGCAGATTGAAGACCATACACCGCCGCGGGTGTACACTATCCGTCCCTTAATGAACGGAGTAATAGCTGATTACGACGCAGCGGAAATGATGCTTACCGGATTCATCAAGAAAGCTACAGGCGGTAAAAAGCGCCTCATCAAACCAGCCCTTAAGATGGTCATCGGCATTCCCGGCGGCAGCACGCCGGTGGACATGCGCTCCATCCGGGATTCAGCATCCCACGCTGGTGCACACGACCTATATATGATCTACGAACCGATGGCTTCAGCTCTTGGAATCGGTCTAGACGTGCTGGCGCCGAACGGAAATATGGTCGTTGATATCGGTGGCGGTACTACGGAAATTGCCGTCATCTCACTGGGTGGCATCTGCGAATCTTCCAGCATTCATGTGGCGGGCAACGAGATAACCACCGATATCATTGACTATCTGGGCCAGCAGCACAACATCAGCATCGGCCGTACCACCGCCGAGCAGATCAAATTCTCCGTGGGTTCGGTCATTCCTGACTTGCCGCCAGAGGAAGAGCCGGAGGACATCCGCGTCATCGGCCGCAATATGGTCACCGCGCATCCTGCTGAGGCTATCATCTCCTACAAGGAGGTCTCGGCATGTATTGACAAGACTATCTCCAAGATCGAGAACGAGATCATCAAAGTCCTGCAGCGGACCGAACCGGAACTCTACTCCAACATCGTCCGGAACGGAATCTGGCTTGCCGGTGGCGGTTCACTGCTGCGTGGTATTGCCCAGCGCTTTACGGAGAAGGTCAACATCCAGTTCCGGGTGGCAGAAGACCCGCTCAAGGCTGTGGCCAGGGGCACCTGCTTGGCACTAAAGGGCGCCGACACTTATCCGTTCCTGATGAGATAATGCAGAGACTGACCATCATAACCGTGATTTCCCTGCTGGCTCTTCCCTTCGCCGGGAGAGCCCAGGCCATCGCGGATTACAACGAGGGTTGGAACAGACCTACCATCGACCACGCCAGTTTTGGCTTTGGCTACGTCTACTTCGGCATGGTACCGCCCAGGTATCGTGACCCGGGGATAGACGTTCGTTCCCTTCCGCCTATTCCGGGCTTGAAGTATCGCTCCTACTCCAACTATTGCCCGAAGGATACCTGCGATGCTACACGAGTCGCGCTTGCGGTTAGGTGTCCGGAGGATTCCGTGCTACTGCAGTGGGCATCTGGCAGGGTTGCGGAGTATGTTGAACGGAGCATCACGCATGATGCAGTCCGGAAAGTGCGAGTTGCATCTTCGGCCGATATCTGCAATCAGTACATCAGGCTAATCAGGAAGAAGTTTGACCAGTTTCAATGCACCGGAGAGGGTGATCACGATGTCCCGAACGAGCAGTTCGGATACCTGCTCACCGACTGCTGGAGAACGGAACGATATTGCACCTTCTACGAATCTACCTGGTACAACTGGATGAGCTGCGGTGACAACACAACGGAGTCTTACTACTCCGTGGATGTGAAAACCGGCCAGGTTGCGACTATCACGGACTTTGTACACGATGAGGATTTGCCCCGCCTGGCAAAGCTCATGATGAAATACCTGAAGAACTTCAAAGGTGAACTATGGTACTACCCGGATTTTGAATGGGTGCCTACAGATCCGCTCGAACTTCTCAAGGCAATGAACGGATGTGCTCTGATTCGGGAGGGGTTGATTATCTACTATCACCCATACGAGATCGGCTGCGGAGCAGACGGTCAGTTCAACGCGATCATCCCATACGGGCAAATTAAGGGCCTCTTGATTTATTAACATTTCAACACTGTAAACAGGCAAATATTAACAAAATAATTATTTGATTTTTAGCGCGTTAAGAAGTTATCAGATAGTTCTCAACACTGCTTGACTTTGGCAGTTTTGACTCCTATCTTTGCCATAAAACCCAGATAAAAAGTATGGCAACGAGTACAAGAAAAAAGACCGCACAAATTGATGCGGTTCAGAAGGCATCGGCCGAAATCGGCCACATTCCGCCCCAGGCGCCCGAGGTGGAGGAAGCCGTCATCGGCGCAATGATGATGGACAAGGACAGCGTTTACCTGGCCATGGAATCGCTGAAAGAAAAAAGCTTCTACGACCCGCAGCTACGCCTCATCTTCTCCGCCATGGTAACGCTCTTCAAGCAGCGCAGCGCCATCGATATGATGACTGTGGCGGAGCGACTCCGTACAGACGGAACACTTAAAGAAATAGGAGGACCTGCAAGGCTGGCCTCGCTTACTGCAAAGGTCGGTTCCGGGGCCAACATCGAATACTACGTCAAAATTCTGCAGCAGAAAACCATCCAGCGGGACCTCATTGAAGTGGGCTACGGCATCCTTAGGAAGGCCTTTGACGAGACCTACGAGGTGGACCGCCTCATTGAGGAGTCTCAAACGGACGTGTACAATGCTGTTCAGGGTAATATGCGGAGCGGATATGTGGACATCGGCGACGCCATGAACCGCGCCTTAGACCGCCTCCAGTGGGTGCAGAAGACGGATGGCCTCACCGGTGTTCCTTCTGGCTTCCCTTCCCTGGATGCCATCACCCGGGGTTGGCAGGACGGCAATCTGATTGTTATCGGAGCACGTCCCGGCCACGGCAAGAGCGCCATCGCTTTAAACATGTCAAAGGCCGCCGCCGTGGACAACAACATCCCTACCGCATTCTTCACCCTGGAGATGGCCGACATCGAGTTGGCTGACCGCCTTATTGGTTCTGAGAGCGGGCTCTCTTCCGGAAAACGTAAGGGTAAGGACAAGATGGAAGATTACGAATGGGCACAGATTGAATCGGCTCTGCGGAAAGTGGTGAAGGCACCCCTATACATCGACGAGACGCCGGGTCTGACCATCACGGAGTTCACATCCAAGATCAAACGGATGGTGCAGGAAAAGGGCGTGAAGATAGCCTTTGTGGACTACCTACAGCTGATGCATGCCACGGGGAACTACGGAACCAACAGGGCTCTGGAGATTGGAGACATCTCCCGTCAGCTGAAGGAAACTGCCAAAGAGCTCCATATCCCCATCATAGCGTTGGCACAGTTGAACCGTAACCTAATGACGCGTCTCAATTCTTCCATGGGACGGCCGGTACTGAGTGACTTGAAGGACTCGGGCTCCATTGAGCAGGACGCAGATATGGTGCTGTTCATCCATCGGCCTGCCAAACTGGGATTGTCGGAGATGGGTGAAGATTACGCTGAACTCATTATCGAGAAGAACCGCGCCGGCGAAGCGGCTATCATCCACTTACATTTCAACGGCGACTTGGTCAAGTTCAGCGAGGATCACGAATCGCTTGCAGACTATGCTGCTAAGCCGATTCCCTCAGCGGCTAATGCGCCTTCGCCTGTGGACATTACGCCGACCGAGGGGTATGCACCATATGATTTTGACAGTTCGCCGGGGTTTTGATGAAGTTTTATCTGAAAGAATTCTAGGGGAAACGGGTATTGCTTTATAGAGCATATGGACCTTAAGCATTACGACATAGACGCGACTAATCTGCCGATGAAGTACGCATACGAACTCATCGCGAACACCAACTCCAGCCTTTTCATTACTGGAAGAGCTGGGACTGGAAAGACGACGTTTATCCGCAATGTGCTTCAGACGGTAAACAAATCATTTATCGTTCTTGCGCCTACTGGAATTGCCGCCTTAAACGCCTGCGGAAAAACCATACATTCATTCTTTGGCTTTCCTCTGAGCGTTTTGGGGCCCAATGACTATGGTCGGTTGCCAAGGAAGAGTACGGAGCAACTGTTCGGAGTCAGAGCCGCTGACGCTATCATTATCGATGAAGTATCAATGGTCCGCTGCGATTTGATGGACGGGATTGACAGAATGCTTCGCCGGGGATTCCAGTCCACTGCACCTTTTGGCGGAATGCAGATGATCTTTATAGGTGATATGTTTCAGCTGTCCCCTGTTGTAACTGATACTGACCGGCCGTTACTCGAGGAAATATACGGTACAGGAGATTATCACTTCTTCTCTGCCAGGAGCATAAATGCTGACTCTATTCCCAAAATAGAATTTGAGAAGGTCTACAGGCAGGAAGACAAAGGCTTTGTTTCCATCCTGGAGCATATCAGGCTTGGGAAAGTCAGACAAAATGACCTTGCAGTTATCAATAGCCGGGTTAGGGAATATGAGCGCACGGATGATGATGAAATGCTTTTCATCAATCTCACATCGTACCGGAGTGATGCGGATAATTATAATGACTATCGGCTGTCCTTACTCCCCGGGGCATCCAGAACATATCAGGCGACCTACGAAGGTGATTGTCGCGAATACAAGGACGCAGTTGATGAATTCATAACACTGAAGGTCGGTGCACAGGTTGTATTCACCAAGAATGACGAGTCCGGCCGATGGGCAAACGGGACCATGGGTATCGTGAATGAACTTAACGATGACTATATCGAAGTGGCCCTTGAGACTTCCGAACTCGTAAACGTGGAACGCGTCAAATGGGAAATAACTGACCTCAGATATGACAGCACACTAAGAAGGACATCGGCAGAGGTCAAAGGATATATAAGCCAGTTCCCGCTTAAAGTTGCCTGGGCAATCACTATCCATAAAAGCCAGTCCATGACCTATTCACGGGCTCGCGTCGACTTCGGCCGGGGCGCATTCTGCGAAGGACAGGCTTACGTTGCATTAAGCCGACTTAAGAGTTTGGATGGACTTACGCTTGTAAGACCACTTAAGTACAACAGCATCATCGTCTCACCAGAGGTCATTCATTTCATGAAAGGGGTGAATGACTATCCCCGGTTTGAAATGGAACTCTACATTGGTAAAATCATAGGGCCTGCACTACGTCTCAAAAGAATGGACGAAGCCGTAAAACTGCTATTTGCAGCCTCCATCCAATGCGCAGAGAAAGGAGACACAACCAAAGCATACGAATTATTGTGCCGATGCTTTGACATCATGGCAGATGACAGCGTATTGTTTCGCACAGACACTCCGGTTGTCCGGAAGGGTGTTTTCTCCGAAATCCTAAACGCTTGCTTTGCCCTTTATTCGGGAGATCCGAAACGTTCTCTGGAATTAACCCGCAGTGATGGTAACTCTGCAGATGAGTTCATGACTCAATTCATCAAGCTCAGATGCCATGAGGCATTGGAGCAATGGGATGATTATGATGACGTCTTGTACGACCTGTTACTGGCATGTAATACGGATGCCGAGAATAATGTTCCGAGCATCCATCATCGCAAAGTGCTTTGGATTGCTCTGAAACATTGGAATCGCCTGCCGAAGAAGGTGTGGGCATCATGCCTGAAGACTCTTGTGGATGACATAAGGGAATATGAAAAGCTTTATGTACAAATCCATTATATCGCCATTGAGGACAAGATGTTCGGAGCCTTTTTGCGAAACAGGGGTGGACAAATCGGCAAAACGCTGGCCGACCATGGCGCCGATGACGAGTCGATTATTCGCTCGTTCCGATCGTGGCCTAATCCTCGGGATGAGGACGATTCCTTATGGCAAGAGTTCCTGACAGCAATACTGGTTTTTGAAAAGGACTAAACATATTTAATAATGACTGATCATATCGTTCTATACCTCGGATGGGCAGCATGGATCCTGCTGCTCATCCCTCTTGTGCTTTTGGTGCGACTTCTAGTCAGGCGTTCCCGCTGGTCCATCCTCCGCATGACACTGGTATCGCTCACCGGCGTTGCCGTTCTGGCACTATGGCTGCACTACGCAGAAATCCTATGCACGGCGGAGCCGGGCAGTATGGCCGGTTCACTTGGCACTCACCTTGCCTCTTTGCTCGAAGGCTGGATTGGAAGCACTCCCCTTTCCTTTTTCACCACTACAGCTCTGCTGTTCCTGTGGCTGGCATTTGCGCTGATGGATGCCGTCACGGCAACAGCCCGATTCATTATCAATAAGCCTTACATCAAGGAAATCGCCATCGAGAAGGTTGTAGAGAAGGTCAAATGGATTGAGAAGGAGAGACCCGTAGAACGGAAACCCAAGCCCGCACCGAATAAACCGCAGCCCAAGAGTCCGGCGAAAACTCCTTCTACTCCAGCGAAAACGGAAATCAGTTCCGTTGATGATGCTCCAGAGTATCGTATTCCAGCTGCATCTATCCTGCAGGATGGCAGTAGTGGTCACCACGATGTAAGCAAATCAGAGATTGACCGCAAAATCGCCATCATCAAAGAAACCCTTGCCGATCACCATGTCCAGGTGGCCGGAATTGATGCCATCCCCGGCCCCACGGTCACGCTATACAAGATTTATCCGGCAAAAGGTGTAAAAGTTTCTGCCATTCGGAACTTAACAGACGACGTATCTGTCGCACTCAAAGCAGGCAAGGTTCTCTCCTCCCTGTTGGATGACTGCGTAGGAATGGAGGTCGCAAACAGGCAGCGTTCATCTGTATCTGTACGTGAGCTTGTAGAGAGCAATGAATTCCGCAACAGCGACACCAGTCTTCCTGTTGCCATCGGCCGTGAAGTAACCGGAGATGTTAAAGTCTTTGACCTTGCGGATGCCCCTCATCTGCTGATTGGTGGAGCCACGGGTCAGGGAAAGTCTGTTTGCCTCAATGTGCTGGTTGCGTCACTGCTTTATGCCAAACGCCCTTCCGAACTGAAACTGGTTTTCATTGACCCGAAGATGACGGAATTCGGCAAGTATGCCAGTCTGTATTCGCACTACCTGGCCGTTACGCCTGATGCGGATTCCGAAGAAGACGAACGGGAGCGGGCCATTATCACCAGCCCCAAAGCTGCCGATAAGGTTCTGCGTTCCCTCTGTCAGGAAATGGCCGACAGATATGCTCTCCTAAAGGCCGCCGGCACTCCGGAGATCCGGGGATACAACGCGAAATATGTAGCCCACAAACTCAATCCAAACAACGGGCACAGATACCTTCCGTACATTGTCACCATCATAGACGAATATGCCCAGCTCCTGCAGGGAACAAGCCCGGAAGCAAAAACCTTTGCCCGAAGCATTATTACCTCGATTCTCTCAATTGCGGCGATGGGTAGAGCCGCGGGGCTTCATCTGGTCATAGCCACCCAGAGCCCGAGACGCGAGGTGGTATCCGGACTCATCAAGGCCAACTTCCCTATGAGTATTGCGCTTAAGGTAAAAACCGACGTCGACTCCAGGGTGATCCTTGATGAAGTCGGCGCCGAGAAACTGCTGGGGAAAGGAGATATGTTAATCTCTAAGAATGCCGATACAGACCGCGTACAATGCGGTTATATCAGCAGTTCTGAAATTGATACTCTCACAAAAGCCATCGCATCCCAGAAAGGATACAAGAAGTCATTCAACACGCCGTATTACCTTCCGGAAGTAAAGGACGAGGAAGACGGCTCTACGGCTTCCGCAGATATGAAAAATCTTGACGAACGCTTTGAGGAAGCGGCAAGACACGTTGTAATCAACCAGTTCGCATCAACTTCCAACCTGCAGACCAATCTGGGGATGGGATACGCCAAGTCTGCCCGGGTAATGAACCAACTGGAAGCAGCAGGGATTGTTGGTCCACCGATAGGAGCTACCAAAAAACGCGAAGTACTGATTGGATCATTAGCCGAACTTGAACCGATATTGAAGTCATTCATGAAGGACTGATTCTTATGAAAACGATAAAAGCGTGCATTTGTATCGCCACAGTAGCATTGCTGCCGACCTGCTTATTCGCCCACGCGGGAATGTTTGATCGATATCTAGAGTATTCGGTCAGTGCGCGTGCGTTTTTCTACACATCTTTGGTCGTACAAGCATTGCTATCGGCCATTACATTCGGTCTTTTGCACAATACAAGATTACTGCGTCGGTTCAGGGTGCTCTGCTGGCGTTGGTCAAAGAAATGGTTTTATTTATTGTTATTCATTTGTGCCATTCCTTTTCTTACGCTGCCGCTGGTTGATATGGATTACGTCCATATGTGGCTCATTGCGGGGGGCTCACTGCTGATTATAATGATTACATATGCAGTTCTTAGCTTTAAGCTTATTGTCACAAAAGCAAGAACGCCATCATGGCGAAAACTGTATCCTACTCTCATCTTTACGGCTCAGCAGGTGGTTACATACTGCGTGTACTTGCTAACGTATAATACTGAATTGATGCGGCATTTCTTCAATTATACAGATGACGAGTATCAAATAGCAAACTATGTAGTATATCCCAAACTCAGAATACTGGACACTCACATTGAGGGATGTGTGTCTCTTTTCATTATCCTGCTATGCTGGAGCATATTCCTCTATCTATTCGTGTTTGTCCGGAATTGGTGGCACAGAAGAAAGGAGCTAAAGACTAATACCATTACTATATGAGACAATTTGAAGAAAAATATCTTGCCGCCATTGACCTTGGCAGTGCAAAGATTGGCCTCTGCGTCGCCAAGATACAGGAAGGCGACATCCACATCGTCCATTACAAGGAAATCCCCTCCGAAGGCATCCAGTCCAGTGCCATCTACATCCCGATGGTGACGGCCAAGGCCGTAAAGAAAGCCATAGCGGATGCTGAGAAGGAGCTTTTGATTGAAATCAAGAGCGTCGTTGTCGGTATGCCACGCAATGATGTAGTCCAGGTGGAAGCCTCTGCCAAACTGGAACGTGAAGACTCCGAAGAATACGTGTCCCCGGAAGAAGTCCGCAACATCAAAGAAAGTGCGCTGAAAACCTATCCGCTGGAGAACCCAGAACGGATGGCCATCTATGGCGCCATTGCCCAATCCTTCACCATCGACGATGACATCAAACTCAGCGAGAAGGAAGTAGTGGGCACGCTCACCCCTACCCTGGAAGGCAACTTCAAGGTCTTCATCGGCCGCCGGCAGGCCGTGCAGGCTATCGAGAAGATTTTCAAAGGAACTGGCGTAAGCATCCAGAAGAAGTACTTCCTGCCAGAAATTATGGCAAAGGCTACGCTCAGCAAAGAAGAACTGAAAGGTGGTGTTTCCTTAGTTGACATCGGCGCCGGAGTGACGTCCATTTCCATTTACAAGGGCAATATCATGCGGTACTATGCCGCTATCCCCTTCGGTGGTAAAACCGTCTCCGGAGACATTGAGACCGAATGTTCTCTTGACGAAGACCTGGCTGAAAAGATTAAGAAACGTTTCGGATTCTGCCAGCCAGATAAGTTGGGCCCAAACCACGATAAAGTTCTTCAGATTCGACTCACGGATCCTTTCCGCGACATCCCGGTAAAATACATCTCTGAGATCGTCACCGCACGATATCGGGAACTGATTGACGCTATTCTCTTCCACATTCAGGAAAGTGGCCTGCAGAACACTCTGCGTGGTGGAATTGTACTCACTGGCGGTGCTGCAGAGCAGAATGGGCTGGAGGCAATGGTGCGGGAAATGTCCGGCTACAACGTGCGAAAGGGCTATCCGAAACCACTGTTCTCGGCGCCTCTGGGAGTTAAGGTGATTTGCACGTCATCCACGGCCGCCGTTGGGATGATTCTTGCAGCAAGAGATGAGGACTTGCCGGACTGTGCAACAGAGTTGCCGGTGGAAGAAGAAGTGAAACCAGAACCTGTGACGGAACCCGTACAGGAGCCAGTCGAAGAGCCGGCGTCCCCCACCAAGCCCGTATCTCCAGATCCCAAGCCAACTGGAGGGAAAGGAGGAAGGAAGAGACCCACGCCGCCTGATCCAAACCAGGGCGTATTGCCGCTTATCTGGACAACAGTGAAAGATACGCTGCTGAAGTTTTATGATGAATCCAATAAGGAATGATGAAGAAACTGACATATATCCTTGTCATGGTATTCGCTATTGGCTGCGGATATGTACGCGGCCAGAAGAATACGACGGCAGAACAGACAAAAGAGGTCCCTGTCTATTACAAAGAATGTGACGGGGTATGGAATGACACTTGCGAGGTCTTCCATTACTGGGGGGAGCTGAACGAATTCGATTATCTCTTCGAAGCCCCAAGCGATAAACAGGTCGAGGCTTGGAAAAAGCTGTGCGAAGAAAGGAATTCATTCCAAGCAGGGAATACAGACGGAGTACCTTACGGTTATCTGAATATGAACCAGTATGTCACTCTGTGGGATTTCTATGAAATGTGGTTCCGGGAAGATTCTGACACTTTGGATGTAGATTTCACGTTGTGGCGACTTGCCCAGTATAAGGATATGTCTCTTCTTCAGGATTCAGAGTATAACAGATTTTACTATCTGAAAAACGCCTTCCAGGGATTATGCTTATTCGAGGGCGGCTCACAGCTTGAAATGAACATGAAGGCCGGTGTAGATGCCAGCTTCCAGGAGTTCTACGACAGAGTCTTACTGCGTGAAGCCGTGCGCCATTCTCCGCTCCATATAGCTCAAACCCTTAAAAACGAAGAGAAAGCCTGGGGTGAATATAATGCTGCGGTTTATTTTGGTTACCGTAAAATCCATGGAGACCCGAAAGGCTTCAACGGTTCAGCATGGCCCATGGCGACCTGCGGAATTGCTGAGGATGATGCAAGGATGAGGGAAGAATCGCTTACTGACTTCTACTTTGCACTTACGGACAGCTTGGATTATCAGATTCGTCATCCTTTGAGTGTCATCAATTCCTATGAACTGAAAAAACACACAGAAGTATCTCAGGATAGAGTCCTTAAGGAATATCAGCGGTTCATGGATTCATTTGAGGATGACGAATACAACTATCCTGTATCTGAGAGAAAGAAAGCACTTCAGAAGGAAATGGACGCGTGGAAAAAGTGGATGAAATACCGGGGCGTGGTTTCCTCACAGTTGCATGGTCTGTGCAAAGAAGCATACGATAATTCCACGAACAATATCCGCCGTTACAAGCTGATTATGCTCAAGAACAGATATGAAGGATATGGAATAACCAGCGGAGATGTCATGGAGTGTCTGCTCCCCTACACTGCCTCGGATGAGGAATTGGACGGTCCGTCATTTGACGAAAAATGGAAAGCCCTTTAACACGAAGAATATTATGATTGTTGTCCCTGACGTACACGGCCGCCAATTCTGGCGTAAAGCTGCACAGGAATGTGCTGGCAAGGAGCACATTGTGTTCTTGGGTGATTATCTGGACCCATACCCCGATGAGGGCCTCGGTGTTGAAGAGGCCTTCGAGGGTCTGCAGGACATCATAGAGCTAAAGGAAGAGCACCCAGACGAAGTGACGCTTCTCCTCGGCAATCACGACCTGCACTACTTACACGAAAAGCTGGGCGGTTCGCGTTTCGACTACATCCACGCAGGCCGGAACCGACGTATCTTTAAAGAGAACTTCGATCTCTTTCAGATGGCTTTTGAGGAACGGTTTGGGAACAAAAACTACCTTTTTACGCACGCCGGCATACTGCCCGGCTGGCTAGGCGCACACGAGCCCCTTTTTGGTAATATTCGGCCGACAGACATTGTCAACCTGTTGAATGCCCTTTGGTGGACTCCGAACGTCCGGCAGTTTCTGCTGGATGCACTGGCGGATATTCCCTATGCCCGTTGGGGAATGAGCCAGTACGGGAGTATGGTCTGGGCTGATATTACTGAGCACTCCATTAAATGCGAGGAACTGGCCGGTTACTATCAGGTATTCGGGCACACAATGGTACTTGAACCAGTCATTACTCCCTTCTTCGCCTGTCTGGACTGTCAAGCAGTTTCACGTATAAACGAAGATGGAAATATTACCCTTTTTGACTAACTTTGTAAGAGCAGAACTTCCAAATGACAGATTTCGAAATCAACATAACCCCAAGTGACTGGACTCAGGAGAATTCCATCATTAAAGTGGTTGGCGTAGGCGGCGGTGGCTGCAACGCCGTGAACTACATGTTCCACCAGGGAATCGTAGGATGCAGTTTTTACGTGTGTAACTCCAATGCGGCAGAGCTGTCCAAATACGATGTACCTACCAAGATTCAGTTGGGCGACAGCGGCCTGGGGGCTGGACAGGACCCGGTAAAAGGCCGGAATGCCACATTAGAAAGTCAGGACAAGATTGCCGACATCATCCTGGATAGCGGGACGAAGATGCTATTCGTCACAGCCGGAATGGGTGGCGGCACAGGCACCGGAGGCTCCCCTGTCATCGCAAAAATGGCCAAGGAACGCGGGATTATTACTGTGGCGGTAGTCTCCATGCCCTTCCAGAACGAAGGACAGGATAAGATCAAAGCGGCCTTCGAAGGCATTCACGAGCTTGAGAAGACCACTGATGCTCTTCTTATCATTGACAACCAGAAACTGTACAAGTATTTCGGCAATACGCTGCTATACGAAGCGTTCCCGAAGACCGATGAAGTCCTGGCCACAGCCGTTAAGGGCATCATCGAGATCATTAGCATGACCGGCTACATCGACGTGGACTTCCAGGACGTGAGCAATATGCTGCGTGATTCCGGGATGGCGTTGATGGGCAGTGGTCAGGGCACTGGCCCCAACCGGCTAGAAGATGCTGTCAAGTCAACCTTCGAGAGTCCCTTACTGAGTGACTACGACCTTAAGACCGCCAAGAACGTCCTCCTGAACATCACCTCCGGAAAGAACAAGCAGGGGCTCATGATGAGCGAATTGGAGAAGCTGGACGACTTGATTGCTGGGTACATAGGTAAAGCCAAGCGCTTCAAAAAGGGCATTGTTTACGATGAGAATCCCGAATTCGGCGACATGGTACGCATTACGGCTATCGTGACTGGTTTCAAGTTTGACCTTAGCGGCTTTGATAAGGAAGAATTGGACAACATTATCGTCATTGATAATGAATTTAGGTGGGAGTCCCCGGAGAGTCCAGACGGCCTAGAAGTAAACACGGAGCCACCAGTACGAATTGGGCCAAAGAAGTCCAGTAAGAAGTTCGCCAGGTTTGAGGAGAGACCTTCCCTTTGCGTAAAGCCCGGTGAAAAGACTGCTGATTTGGAACATATTCCCGCGGTAAGAAGACAGTGATGAAGAAGAACAGACGCATCATATTAGCGCTTTTAGGCATTCTCCTCGTGGGGTTCGCCCTTACCTTTTTTACCCTGATCTCCAATCCATGGAATGCGAAATGCGTAGGTGATATCCCCTGTCCTGTCGGCTTTAGTCGGTTGGAATGCACGGATTCATACACATCCTTTCTCCGTGAACTTCCATTGAAGAAACGAGGATCCCTTGTCCATCTGTATACCGGTGGCGTTGCCCGTCTTCAGTTTCTGTCTGCAGGAGTCGTTGATATGCCTGTTTTGAGCAACAGTGAGCAGTGCGCTGATGTTGCCATGAGAATCCGCGCCGAGCATCTTTGGAAAGAAGGTTGCTATAGCGAAATCTGTTTCACCTCCGTGGGCGGAAAGAAACAGCCCTACACCGGTGGGAATTCCCGTGAAGCCTTTGAAAAGTACATGAAAGCTGTGTATGGCGCCTGCAATACTTCATCTGTTTATCATGAAACGGAAGTTCGTGCACTGAAGGATGTCCAGCCCGGAGATATACTTGTATATCCTTCCAGGCGAAAAGGAACTTATGGCCACGCAATTATGATTGCCGATGTCGCGAAAAGCAAATCAGGAAAACTGGCAATCCTATGTATAGAAGGCAATACGCCAGCCAGAGAAGCTCACATCGTAAGGAATCCAAATACTTTCCGGAATCCCTGGTTTGTCCTGAAAGGAGACGAAAAGGTTATAAATATCTCTGTGTTCCGCTTCAACAAAGAAGAACTACGACACTATTAAGCCTTTACCTCCGGCTCCGTGATATTGTAGATGCTTTGGAAAACCCCATCCCTATCCAGGAGCTCATCATCGGACATATCGTCATACAATGCCATTTCTTTTGCATCCTCAAGGAACTGATCCCAGGCTACATCCCAGATGGCATCAAACATAGCCTCAGGCAAGTCGTGGTTGAAACGGTAGTCGTATTTCTCCAGCGCATCAATTGCCTGCTGAAGCTCTTCATCGGTGAGTTCAAAATCAGCCTCAAGTGTCAATTCACTTGAACCGCTGGGGATTTCAAATTCACAAGTATAAGTCTTAGTGTCAGCCATAATATGCAGTATTTAGAATTCAAACTTGTCCCTTTCCTCTTTCATCGCATCATATTTCGCCTTGTTCAAGCGGAACAGCGAAGCAATTCTCCCTGGCCGGCGTTTTGGCTTAGTCTCGGCAGCACCCATCGGCATTTCCGGCTCGGCGCAGCAGTAATCCATATCAGCCATCATACGCGGAGCGGCACACTTCATGGACATTATCGGCGGCTCCGGTTCAGCACAACTGGTCTCTATCGGTTCCTCAGCTTCTTCCAAGATGCCGGAAGACAGAATCTTCCGCTGGAAGTTGCGCCGGTCGAACTTCACACCAAGGATAATCTCATAAAGTCGCTGCAGGTCCGGAATGGTGAACTCGTCGTCCAGAAGGTCAAATCCGATGGGTTCGAAGTGGATGTCTCTGCGAAGACGCTCCAGAGCGGCATTGATGATATCGGAGTGATCGAAGGCCAGCTGAGGCAGCTCATCGATGGAGAACCAGGCCGCTTCATCGGCATCATCTCCGCCTTCCACTTCCGACGACTTCACCAGCGCGTAGAATGCTATGGTAATCACGCGCTCGCGCGGGTCACGCGAAGGGTCTGAGAAAACGCCCAACTCCCCTACTGCCGATGCTTCAAGACCGGTTTCCTCACGGAGTTCCCGGAGTGCGCCTTCCTTGGCTGTTTCATCGTTCCGGAGGAATCCGCCCGGGAGTGCCCACTCCCCTTTGTACGGTTCACCTCCTCTTTTCACCAAAAGCACTTTGAGTTTCCAGTCTTCATACGTAAAGATGACGCAGTCCGTAGTAACGGCAGGATGCTCGTACTTGTACTGATAAGGGAATGCAGCGCCCCTGACAAATGTGTAATTCTTACCCATAGCAAGGGCAAATTTAGGCGTTTTGTTTCAAAAATCAAAAAATTGTGTCAAAATTACGCGAAATATTTGTTTGGTAAGAATATTGTTCTTAACTTTGTGTCGTAATGACGCAAATAACATTTAAAACGAAAAGCACCATGGAACAGAAGAACGAAAAGACGAAGGTTTACAACGTGATCATCATGGACCGCAGCGGCTCCATGTGGGACATTCAGCGCCCTGCCATCCAGGGCTACAACGAGGTGCTCGGCGGTGTAAAGGCTGATGCCAAAACATACGCAGAGACGCAGGAACATTTCATTACGCTGGTGCTATTTGACAGTACGGCAGTTGAAGACGTCTACTGGAACGCCAATCCTGAGATTGCTCAGATTCTTACCTCCGAGACCTATGTACCCGGTGCCAGCACTCCCCTGTACGATGCCATGGGACGAACCCTCACCCGCCTTCAGAAAGAGCTGAAGGACGACAAGAACCACTCCGTAGTGGTGACCATCATTACCGACGGATACGAGAACAGCTCGCACGAGTACAGCCTGTCGGCCATCAAGGCACTCATCGAGCATCTGAAAGGAGAAGGCTGGTCCTTCGCCTATATGGGTACTGACCACGATGTCCACGGGGTAACGGTCAGCCTTGCCATCACCAACGTGATCCAGTTCGCCAAGACCGAGGAGGAGACCAAGGAGACTTTCATGAAGGAACGCCGGGCACGGTCACGCCACTTCCAGAAGATGCACATGTACGACATGGCCTGCCCTACGGGCTCCTGGGAGGACAAGAAGCGCTTCGAGGCTGAGATTTCGGCCGAGTATTATGATGAAGAGGAGAAAAAGTAGTATAATTGCAATATGTTAGGAGCAATCATTGGAGACACCGTCGGTTCGGTGTACGAGTTTCACAACACGAAGAAATATGATTTTCCGCTGTTCCAGAAGAGGAGCAACTATACGGACGACAGCGTGATGACCATGTCTGTGGCCCAATGGCTTCTGAACGACCCAGAGCACAGCTACCAGGGTCTGGAAGACAGCATGGTGCAGTTTGGGAAGCAGTTCCCCTGCCCCATGGGCGGCTATGGCGGTGGATTCAAGCGCTGGCTTTCCACACCGGAAAGACTTCGCAGTTTTGATGCCGAGTATGGAGAATCACCCTATGAGTCCACTACCGGACGGCATCCTTACGGGAGCTTCGGCAACGGATCGGCCATGCGCGTGAGTGCTGTGGGTTGGTTCTTTGACACCCTGGAAGAGACAGAGCGCGTGGCAGCCATTTCGGCCGCCATCACTCACAATCACCCGGAGGGCATTAAGGGTGCACAGGCAACCGCTGCGGCCATCTTCATGGCCCGTAATGGCGCCTCCAAGGAAGAAATCCGCGAGTACATTGGAAGCAAGTACGGGTATGAACTGCACAAGACCTGGGCAGAGTGGCATCCCATCTACGATTGGGATTCCAGCTGCCAGGGAACTGTTCCGCAGGCCATCATCGCTTTCCTGGATTCCGACAGCTTCGAGGACGCCATCCGTAAAGCCGTCTCCCTGGGTGGAGATTCCGACACCCTGGCCTGCATTACCGGCGGCATTGCAGAGGCCTTCTACGGCTGGATTCCTGCCACATTTGCTGACGAGATCTATGAACGGATACCGGCCGAATGGCGGGACCTGCTTATCGAATTCGTGAACAAGTCCCATTACAAGTGCCGGACAGCCCTGATAGACTAGAAGCAAGACAGCCCCCTACCGCTTGGTAAGGGGCTGTTTCGTTGTTGGCCGGAAGAGAACTACTGCTCGTCCGGACCTTCTTCGGCCTTCTTGGCTCGCGCCTCTTCAATGAGGGCACTCACCGTGTCATTGCCCTTGGTGAGCTTCTTGATGGTGAGCCCTTCGACCTTGTTCTCTGCAGCGTCGAGGTGGCCGGCAGAGACCTGCAGGGCCTTCTTGATAGCCTCCATGGTCTTGATGGTCTTGTCGATGCCTTCGATGGCCTCGTCATACTTCTTCTTGGCGTTCACCACGTTCTTGCCGAAGGCGTCCTTGAACGCGATGAGCTGGTCCTCGAAGTTGGTCAGGTCGATGGAGCGGTTCTTGGCGTCCACCAGCTGCTTTCTGGCATCCAGGGACTTCTTGCCGGATTGCACCAGCAGGGTGATGATGGGGATGAACTGATCCGGACGGACCATGTACATCTTCTCGTAGCCGGGAACTACGTTGATTCCGGAGAATCCGTCGTTGTCCAGCTCCAGCATGGAAACCAGCACGGCGTACTCGCAGTCCTTCTTCTTGCGGTCGCTATCCAGCTTGGCGTAGAAGTCGGCGTTGCGGTGCTTGGTGGCGGTGACATCGCTCTCGTTCTTCATCTCGAACATAATCGAGACGACGTCCACACCGTCTTCCTTGAGGCGGAAGATGAAGTCACCCTTGGTGCCGGAGGTCTCACCATCTTCGCGGACAGATTCATTGTCCTTTTCGAAGGTAGCACCCGGCATTACGGGCAGGAGCATCTGGTTGTACTGGGCGTAGCAGTGCTGCTCAAGGTCTTCGCCCAGGAGCTTCACGGAGCGCTTTGCCTTGAAGTTCTTGTAGAGCTCCACTTCCTTCTCCAGACCTTCTTTCTCGGCCTGGAACTTGGCGGCCATGGCCTGCTCACGCTCGGAGACAGACTGGCGCTCTGCAGCTGCGGCAGTGACAAGGCGGTTGATCTCCGCTTCCTTCTGGCGGATTTCTTCCTCCTTCTTGGCTACTGCGTCGGTCACAGCCTGCTGAGCCTTGAGGCGCATGGCCTCCATCTCCAGACCCTTATTCTGTTCCCAGCCATCGATGCGCTGCTGCAGGGCGGCGATTTCCTGGTCCTTGGCACTGAGGGCTTCGCGGTGACGCGCAGCGTCTTCGGCCGCCTTGCGGGCTTCCTTCTCTTTCTCCAGCTGCTGCACTTCGGCAACGCGGCGGTCGAGTTCAGCGTTGAACTCTTCGGTTCTTACCTGGCTGAGGATGTCAGCGAAGTCGGCGTCATTGACGGTGATTGCGGTTCCGCACTTGGGGCACTTGATTTCTTTCATGTTCGTTCAGGTTTTTGTGTTCGTTTAATTATAAATACCGGAAGCGAATGTATTTCTTTCCTACAAATTTAGTTTTTTTGTTCATAAACCACCTTATCACCACCTCTGGCTATTCTTCTAAGGCGTGGAGAACAGAATTTGCCACCATTGGCGGCATCCTCTTCCGTGGGGTGGAAATGGGGACAGTCGGACCAAATATGGGCAAAGCCAAGATCGTCGTAGGGACTCATGTCCTCCAATCTGTCGGCATCGGCGGACTGGGCGTAGTCTGCAACAAGGAGGCAGTCACCGTCAACGCCGTCAATAGTGCAGCGCGTGGCTACTTTCACAGTGTTGTATTCAATGTCATTACCCAGGAGAAGATGGAATCCGAAGAAGCTTTCTTTGGGGGTGAAGGCATGAACCCCATCCTCAGCCTTTAAGTAATACTTCTTCTGCTCGAAGATTGGAAGATGAGTGGATGAGGTACTGTTGCCGGACGCACCGCACATTCCCCAGGGAATAATCTCGTAATTGATATCCTTCTCCCGGTAGACGGCAATCTTTGCCTTATCATCGAACTGAAACAAGGCTGCTGCTTTCAAGGCGTTGTTCTTAGCATCAATTCTGTCGCGGGCAGCCTTCCTTGCCGCCTCGGCTTCTTCCGGATGATCCCTTAACAGAGCAAGGCGTTCGTAAAGCACCGTTATCGCTTCGTCAACAGTACGACACCAAGGAAGGTATTCACCCTTGTTGTTGAAGGTTGTGCCGGGAAGATATCGCCCGTCTTGAGATACGAGGCAGCCACTCAGGCCATCTGCAAACTTCACAGAATACAACTGGCACCTAGGGTTACCGGCTGACTGGGAGATGTAGCATTTAGGAACGCTGATTTCTTTCTTATTGTCCATAATTGCTATTAATTATTTGATTCACTATAAATTATAAGGGTCTCGGTAGTTCTCGGCAATGCGCATGAGCTCGCGGGCAAAGTCATTGCTCCGTCCATATATACCGTGGATACGGGCATAATCTTCCACGATGCTGGAGATAGGAATGCCGGGATTGGCCGCAATAGCGTGTTCAATGGCCTGAGGCCCCACCTCGGGCTTGTCTTTCTGAGTGAGCTTTGCCACTCCGTAGCCGATGGCGCCGGCTACTGCGTTTTCTAGTAAGCTTCCCATAGTTTGAAGGTTAGTTGGCGATGCACCAGATGATGACTACAATGGACACAATGAAGATCAGGACCCAGATAACGTCCCCGCCGGCGATAGTAATCCCGGCCAGCATACCTCCGAAGAGCCACACGACCATCTTAATTACGAGCCACAGCAGCGGGATTGCCAGGGCCAGAATCAGCAGGATCAGGAATGATATTGCTACGAATCTAAGAATTTCTCCCATAGGGTATTCAGCTTTGTCTATTACTGAATACCGCCATGGGAGAAGATTCTTTCAAAAGGAGTAAGATAAAACAGAAATAATGCACAATTTACTTGTGAGCATACCAAGTCGAAGAATCCTTCTTGATGACTAAGATATCAATAGGACCGCCAATTGTCTGCTTTTCTTTATGAAACCGTTGCATTGACATAGCAGTATTCATAGCGAACACAGCGAAATCAATAGCATCTTGGATTAAAAATGTTTCCCACGGAACCTGTCTATAAGTAATCTTATTTCCAGGTGTCTGGTCATCCTTCATTGAGAAGAATTTATTCAAGAGTCGACCTATTACATAATTATCCCCGTTCCATATGAGTCCGCAATACTTATGTTCGCAGTTCGTAATCGTTCCTTCCTTTGTAAATACCCTTAAAACCTTGGGTTCGCCATCTACATATCCAGCCACATGAAATATTGTATCCAAATCGCCTTTTAATTCTTTAAAATATGCCAAAAGAGACCTAGACGCATCAACCGCATTTAGATCATGATTCTCCTTAATGAATTCTTCAATAAAAAGCTGGATTCTTCTGTCATTAATTGTTGCATCGCCACAAGTTGAAATACCCACATGTGAATTCGTTACAAACAACTTATTTGAAGAATCAGAATAGAATGGATACTTCTCGCAATAGGTAGTACGGCTATCTGCAGCCATGACTATTCCATCCTGAACATCTAATGTAATTAGCTGAGACATAGTGTTATGCATTAATCTTCGATTATACTATTTCTTTGTCATCTCGTGGAAATACTCCCAGATGAAGACCATGGACATGGTGTCCAGTTCGCAGTAGCGGAGCAGGGCTTCGGCCAGAGCCTTGGCTTCTGCCGGCGTGCTGAACTGCAGCTTGGTGTATGCAGCCAGAGCAGCACCGCCATTGGCGATGGACTCCCCTTCCGGCTTATAGGTGGAGTCGAAGCGTTCCAGCTCGTCATCGGTGACGCCCAGGAATGTAGCAATGGAATCCAAATGCTTGTACGGGTTCTCAACCTTGCCGTCCGGACCATAACTGATCCAGGCCTTGGTTGCCCCGTTTTTGAAGTTCTGGCTGGGGATGAGATCCCCGTAGATGGGCTCGCTGTACTTGTCCTGAATGGCCTTGCTGGAGTTCAGGATGGCCGGCAACACCACCTTAATGGAGTTGCTGCCCTTCATGGAAGGATGGTAGTAGTACTTGCGTACGATCTCTAGCAGGTCCACCATGTCGCGAGGGCCGGCAATCTCAGCACGGCCATTCTTGTAGTGCGTGATGCTGTCGATGAAGGTCATCAACTCCTGCTTGTCAGCCTCTTCGCTGTTCGCCAGCTGGTCGTGCATGGCGCGCAGGATGGAATTCTCGTGCGTGGCATAGCGGAAGATGGTTCCGTTGTCGGTTTCCAGCTGCTTCTTCAGTTCCCGAACGAAGTCAAAGTTTGGGTTGTGAAGCGGGACCGTGTTGAGATATTGCCCCACGTGCTTAATAGTGCCGTCCCGACGGATGATATGATGCGAGAACTGGAAGGCAACCTGCTCATAGGGATGAAGCCCTTTGTAGAGCGGGAGAGCAACTGCCGTGGTCTCGAAGTCAATCATGTGCAGTGGATACTGCCAGGTAGCCATTTCTGCTGAGAGACCGGGGATATCCAGATACACACCGTCGTGCATATTGGCTTTGAACGGAGCCAACATGGCTTCGTCACCGTTAGTCAGGGCTATTTGTAGGATACGACGGTCCGAAGGCTTCAGGCCACTGTCAACAGGCTTGGATTCAGGAATGTCGTCTTCCTTCAGGTCGGACATAAAGAACTTGCGGGCTGCCACAAGCTCCTTCTTCAGGGGCTTGGCACCCAGAAGGCCACACCAGAGCTCACTGACTGAAGGACGGGCAAAGTCCTCCTCGTTGAAGTTCTCAACCTCCCGCCAGCACTCTTTCTTGCCGTCCAGCAAGCCAGGAGTTTTCTCGTTGGAGTAGAACGGGCATGCAAAGCAGTTAGTCGTCACCGGGCAGAAATGGCGCTCATGATTCACATACTGGCGGGACATCTCTTTCACGAAGTCCTTGAACTTGCAGCCCATTAGAGCATCCTGCTCACCGGTAGTGCCAGCAATGATACTGGCTGCGAGTTCATCCACTTCAAAAGCGGTGAGCACGTGCTTGTATTTACGTAATTCAGCCGCCTTCGGCTGACGCACAATGGCAGATTTGCCATCAGGCGTTTTCACCACATGGAACAACTGGTTGATGCCGTTGTAGTCTGCCACGACCGTCTTGTCGGCCAGCATCAGATGAGCCACCACCTTATAATCCGGCCCCAGGGCATTCTGGATGACGTATTTCTGGAAAGCCACGTCGTAGACGTATTCCTGTATACCCTTGGTTACAGAACCGCCTTTAGCAAAGACATCCTTGCTGGGGTCCCAGGACTTGGCCTTGACCTCGATGAGGTTGATGACCTTGCCCTTCTTCTCAATGATATCCGCGCGTACGAAGCAGTTTTCCCAGCGGAAAGCCGCTTCGGCGATGTTGATATTCTCCTGTTTGAACAGCTCTTTGGTACCCTCAACAGACTGGTCGTAACCCATGATGGATGCCAGATCGGCATCCGGTTGGACATCATAGTAGACCTTTGCCAGGTCTCCTACCTGATTACCACCGTCAGCCAAGGCTTGGAGGAAATCGTCCTCATTCATCTGGTTGGCGTAATGCTCACGGTCGTAATAATAGTACAGGGACGCGGGGCAAAAGAGAGCCTGTTTGAAGGCAGATTTGGTGAAAAGTTTCATATTCATGTAGCTTGTGTTTACAAATTTAGGAAAAACCTCTGAATAGATATACCCCGGGCGTGGCGTTATCTTTCCATGGATTATCCCCAATTGCATATGAAAGATTTCTCGTGACTAAAGGTATTTTATAGTGAGTTGACACAGTCAGCAACCAATGTAATCCTCTTCAACAGGCCCCGCCGTAATGGTGGGGCCCATTATTAACTAGGTTACTTATACTAATAACATAGCTCTCAATCTAACGAATGTTCTCGTAATTATTAAAAGTGAATATGATTCCGTCTTGTTTGAATTCTTTTTGCAAAAACTCTTTCCAATCCGGCCGCAAAAGTACTTGAGAATTTTTATCATAATAAACTTTCCCGCGCCAAACGGATTTTTGCACGTTGAACACCCGAACCGATTCATCTGTGTTATTCCAAAAAGCCACATTGAAGTGGTCATTATCCCATAGGCCCTCATTAGAACACACAGAATAAATGATTGCGAGTTTATAGTCGCACCAAGAATCGGCCAAAAAGTCAAATGAGCAGTTCTCCTTGAAGAATTGCGCCCTTTTGGTTCGAAGGAAATCACTGAGCGTTTCAACTTGACCGGAACCAAAAAACTCTTTATAGAAGTCGATGAACTGTTGCGAACGGACAATCCGTTTCCAAGTCCTCGTGTCATAATTGAAATAATATGACGGCGTAAGCCTATTCCAAAAGGCCTGATCATCAGCATTGGAATAGAAAAGCAGGATGTTCTTCAAATAGTTCACGTTCTCGGTAATACCTTTCTCCATCTCTAGAGACAAAAGATTAGTTCTTAACTTCTTCAAAGAGTCGACGATGTGGTCTTTGTTAACAATTCCGGCTTCTATGAAGGAATAGAAAGTATCTCCACCGACATCTCTTCCATCTTTGAAATAGGGCAGATCCTGTGTTCGCCAAATAGATTCTTCCGTTTCTGTAACAGACTGGCTGGCATCTGCCGCGACAGAATTGATTATTGCACTAAGTACTGTCTCTTCTAGACTGAAGAGTTTACCTTTGGCGGAGCCTTCTTCATCCTCCAATGATTCATCTTCGGATGTATTGGGCACTACCAAAAGGGAGTCGTGTGAATTGGCGATGAGGCTATCTATCACCTTCCCTACCGTAGACGCGGATCGTCTATATGCAGACGCTCTGCTATAGAACAATCTCATAATCCGAATTAGAATAGAATCATCCTGATGGCTGTCACACTTTTGTATATAATACATCCACGGCCATAGCATTAAGACCTTATTTCTTGTGGCAGAAGCATTAGCATAAGCTCCCCGTTCTGCGGGATTGGGAAGGGACCAGTCTGATGTCTCATTTATATACTTCCAGATGGTTTGGACGCAATCGTCAAACCAAGTAGAATAATTAGGATATAAGGATTGTACAGTTGCGCGTAATGTGTCACCTGTGACAAACGTTAGTGCTTTAATGTACACCTCCAACCGTTCTATGGAAACCGAATCTGTATTCATTAGCATTCTTTCCATGCTGTAGATACAGGATAAATATGAATTAAACCCCTCGTCGGCATCCGCATTATCACCTCTGTTTCGCCAGAATATTGTCTGCCAGTCCTCCCATTTTGCCCCCCATGCCTTAAGGCCTTCAAAGTCCGTCGGAAGCAAAGAAGCTTTTTTGAGCTCATTCTGAGACAACTGTTCGCCACGGGAGTTCATCGTAATATAGAGCGCCTCACCTTGAGAAGTAACCTCCGTCTTAAAGTGCCAAAAATGGACAGCCTGAAGGATGAAATCGAAAAAAGAGAATTCGTCGTACCGTTCAAATGTGCGATCTATTATCCTTAGAGTTTCAATCATGGCACCAACAGTGGGGTCATCGTCGTAATCAGATAAGAACCAAGACGGTTTATCATCCCCAAGGATATTACTAATACATCCTCTTTCTTCCTTATTCAAAAGAACATATGCCATCAAATCATCCAGGAACTGTTGGGTTAGATCCCTCACCTTATAACTGAAACATCTGCAGTGTCCGGAATCATCAGTCCGGGTAATTGCAAAAAAATCCGAAACGCAGTTTTCTTTTACAGCACGTGACAAGAGCAATAGAAAAACAGTCGTAATTCTTTGCTGGCCATCTATAAGATACTCGTCAAGGTACCGCTCATTCTCAAGAATAACATAGGGTGGCTTATAGGAATATAAGAAACCGACATTAAGGGCGTTCTTAGAATGCGCATGTTTACAGGTACTGCAAAGATTAGATTGCTCGATAATATCCTCAAGAAACTTAGAGACCACATTCGGGTTTAGACCCCAAACATATTCTCTTTGAATCTCTGGAACAATTAGATTATTAAGAGAGAACAGGGAGAGAATGTTCTCATCTCTAAGAGTGGCGTTATTGTTCATCTTTTTTCAGTTCACCAAAAAATCCAATGATCTTTTCTTCAATCTTCATCCTGCGACTAAGAATATCCTTCACACCCCAGGATGACATTTCATCAAAATGTGCATTACTCACGTCGGACTCTAACCAATCCTTGTCAAATGCATCCAGGACATGGGGTCGGATATAGATTCCTCCGCGATTCTTTGATATAATTGCTATTCGCTTTTCTGTAAAGAACTCATTGCCGTATCCTCGGTTTACGTTATCAGAAAGAAGACAAATGTTCCCCAATGAATTAATAGGTACGGCTTCCAATACAGCAGCGTTAATTCTTTTTGTAAATTCTTCCTTCCAATCTTCGTCGTCCCATTTTGGCTCATCACCTTGGAGGTTAAATTGCGGCAGGTTGTTATCAGCGCGATGCTTGTTAACTAGTTTGATATAGTTATTAAGTATAGCGGTCTTGTCTACATCTTTTTTCTTGTCTATCTTATCCCCAAAAGGCGTTTGGGGGAAGATATGTTCCTTATCCTCCTTGTGGGCAGAGAAATAGTCCACGGGGAGAAAGCCCGCTGTTTTGGAATTGACAATATCTACAATGTCCAAAGCAATCATCAATTTTATCACATCGTTGTCAACGAACCAGTCCTCACTCCTACAAATTGCTAGATACCTTTGAGGGTCCTCTTTGTCCTCTGCACTTGTAATGATGGGTTTTAGAGAAGTCAGGATACTGTTGCATTTATCCCTTAGTATCTTACAGAATCCCTCTCTCGTAGTAATTTGCCAATCGCTATACAACTCGACAAAGCGATCTGTAATATCATCTTTTGAGTGGTCGGTTTTCTTATTGTGGTATAACAGGACAAACAAAAGTAGGTGATATATTTCCCTATCTTCTATCCAACTCTCAAGAACCCTTTGAAGGTACTGAATCCGACCCCAATGATAAACAATATTTTTTTCGAAAATATCCAACCCAATGGTTTTTCTGTCGCCACCACAAGTAAGCGAATATAATTTGTAAAGGATGTTGATTGGATATGTATTTTCATCAAACTGAATATCGGAATTTGCCTTGACCTGCTTGATGACCGGCTTAAAGTAACTGGCGTGTGAAGTATTCTTCCACCAATGCATCATGGTATCAATCTGAATACCTATTCTGACACGAGACTCATTCAGTTTCACTGTAGACTTAACACTTGCCTCGACATCTTCAAAACGAGCCATCGCAACATCTGTAATAATCATGGCGCGAATAAGGTCTGCACCGTCAAGTTGGACTTTTCCTCCGTTCAGGTTTCCAAACAGTTTCTGCTCGTCAGACGAGCCTACATTGTTGACTATCAACTTGACATTATTGAGAATCTTTTTTCTAAGTGCTTCTTGTTCAGGCTCCGTCTTTGACGAAAACCACTTCGAAACACAATTAAAAGCTGTAAATAAATAATAAATATCTTGGTAATCCAAATCTTCTCCCGCACATGACTGAAGGAAAGACTCCCACTTGCTCTCTGATGCCTTTAAGCGTTCACGACCAGAATCATTCAATAAATAATTTGTAATGAAGTGCTCAGTTTGGGGGCGCACATCATAAATGATTTTTCCACTAACTAGTTTATCTTCACCTATACACGATAGCAAGACGGCTATTGTAGTCAATCGCTGCTGACCATCAACAACATTGTATTCTCTATTCTTACCAATCCTTTCTACAAGTGTAATATTCTGCAGGCAATAGAATTTGTCTGAATCTTGCGGCGTGTTAAATGCATCAATGTCTTTAAGAAGCTGCTTCACAGTAGACTCATTCCATTTATACCCGCGCTGGTAAGCGGGAATTATGAATCTCCCATCACCGATATAATCGGTTAGTAATTTCGAAATAGGGTAGATTAATTCGTTCATATATATCTGTGATTAATACTCTTTCTACAACAACTTCATCGCAATTGCCGCGCAGGCCTCGGCGTCGGCCAGGGCGTGGTGGTGCTGCGTCAAATCATACCCGCACGCAGCCGCAACGGTCTGCAGCTGGTGATTGGGCAATCGGCGTCCGAAATGCTTCCTGGACGCCGCCAGCGTATCATAAAACGTGTAATCCGGATAATCCATCCGGTACACCTTGAAAACCTCTTTCAGGCAGCCCTCGTCAAAAGGGCTGTTGTGCGCCACCAGCGGTAGTCCTTCAATCAGCGGGGCAATCTTCTCCCACACCTTCGGGAACACCGGCGCATCCTCCGTGTCCTCCGGCCCCAGGCCGTGGACCTGCTGGCAGAACCACTGGTAATACTCCGGCTCCGGATGGATAAGACTGTAGAAACGGTCCACAATCTCCCCATCCCGCACAATCACAACGCCCACGCTGCATACACTGCAGCGGCACTCGTTGGCCGTTTCAAAGTCTATTGCCGCCAGATCTTTCATTTCGCGTACTTTCTTGCCATTCCGGCAATCTCTTCCTTAATCTGCTCCCGGAACCATTCCGGTTTGGTCACTTCTATATCCGCTCCCCTGCTCAGAATCTCCTGCTCAAAATCATAGGTGGGAGCCAGATGATAGCGGAAGATGGCATACTCATCATTCTGCTCCACCTTCTCCTGGGAATCGTGCAGCGGCAGGGTTTCCAGATACTTAACTTGACCGGAATCAACCTTCAGTTCTACAGTTTCGGCCTCCCCTGCATCGATAAATACGCCGAAGTAGTTGCTGAAGAACTCCGCCGCATTGAACTTCTTGGGCAGTTTAAGCGTCACATCGATGGGCTTAATGTCATGGATTCTGTCCAGGGCATACATGCGGACTTCCTTCCTCCATTCGCTATATGCCAGCATATACCAGCGCTGTTTGAACACCTTCAAGCAGTAAGGATGCGCCGTGAAGGTATGCGGTTCGTCGCTCCAGAAGCTCTGGTAGGTCATCTCTACAGCCCGTTTCTCCCGCATAGCATTCACTATGACTGTCAGCCACTGCTGGCCGGAAGGGATCTTCTCAAAGAGAATCCTGTCACGCATATCCTTGGACTCATTGAGCAAGTTGTTCATGGCCAGGGATTCCAGCAACCATTGACGGATTCCGTCGCCCTCCAGGTCATCGCTATTGGCAATGTAGTACCCTTGGGAGCGGTCGCACTTGATTTCGATGCCGAAGGTATCGAAGATGGCATCAAGATGATTGAAGAAGGTGCGGTTGCTGAGCGGCTCGCCGTGGCGGTCATTCAGGGAGCACGTCTCCCACAGGTCGCTGATCTCCTTGAAGGGAATGTGCCCGTGCCGGCTGATGGTACCGATGAGCCAGATATAACGGTCAAAGTAGTTCTTAGCCATAGTGTGCGGTGGTTATCAACTACAAATATAGTAATAATTAATGCCAAAAACAGGCAGTCCATAAAGAAACTGCCTGTCCTTGACTAGAATCCAATCCTTCTGCGATTGGTTTCGCCTCCGAATATTTCCTCCTGACAGAAGGCGCGAACGTCGGAGAAACCTGGTTCCTCAAGACCGATGATGGCCTTCACCTCGCGTTTTCGAACTACGTTCTCAATCTGCCCGCCTGAGAAGTCGAAGTCAGTTGCAAGCTGCGTAGCTTCGGCTTCGGAGAGGGTGGGCATCATGGCTCTCCAAATAGAGACACGTGCTTCCATGGAGGGCTTGTCGAAGCGAATCTTGTAGAGGAAGCGGCGCTCGAAAGCCTTGTCCAGATTGCTGGTGAGGTTGGTAGTGGCGATGAGGATTCCGTCCAGATCCTCCATTTCCTGGAGGATGATGTTCTGGATGGAGTTCTCCATCTTGTCCACGGCCCTCTCCGCTCCTTCCTGACGAATGCCTAAGATGGCATCGGCTTCGTTGAACAGAAGGATGGGAATGGTACCGCCCGCCTTCACGGTTTGGCGATACTTGTCGAAGACGTCCTTGATATTTTTCTCGCTCTCCCCCACCCAGCAGCTCTTGATTTGTGAGACGTCCACGATGAAAAGGTCACGCCCGCTTTCACGTGCAATCTGATAGACTGTTTCCGTCTTGCCCGTGCCGGGGCTACCATAGAAGAGGCAGGTGAAGCCTGTACGAAGGCCTTTGCCCCTCATCTTTGCGCGAATCTCACCGAAGCGTTTCTCGCTCATCAATTCCTTCAGCTGCTCCACTTGGCGACCCTCGGTGAGGTTGTAGAAGAGTTCCTTTCTGCCGATACCGTCAGCCGTCAGCTTTCTGGAGGCGGACACCCTGGGAGTATCCTTGCGCATTCCACCCACGTCTTCAAAGATTTCCTCCTTGATTTCGTCCTTGATTTTGAAGAAATCCTTGGTCATCATGCCGTCCATGCCCGTGAACTCAATCAGCTTGCGGCGCTGCAGAGTAAGATACTCCCGACGAGACTCATAACGTAAATCGTCAAGTTCATCCTCCTCGAAGTAGTCATCTACGTTGTGCCAGCCGACCATATCGTCCTCGTCGAACCAATACAGATAGATGAGGGCATAGAAGAAGACGCGTTCCACAGTCTCAAGCCCGCTCAGATGTTTGATACAGGTTTTGGCGATACTGGTTTCGGGATTCTCCTTCATCAGGAAGGAGATTTCCGCATCCAGTTCTTCAGTGTCCATCTGGTCATCGTCACGAATGGCGAAGAGTTTCTTCATCCTTGAGAGAATCTTACCTGTGGGAAGGCCCCTGGTGGGTTCTGGAACGACGGGCTTGTTGCTTTTCAGCGCCTTCAGCACTTCTTTGGGCACGTTGATGTGCCACTCCTTGTCCATGCGAATGTAGTTGTGCTTACGCAGGAACTCCATATCCGCGTCATAGGTAAGAAACTTCAGATACTCCATACCCAGAAAGTCTGCGATGTCATCGGCATCGATTCTGTAGCGCGCCGATTTGTGTACGATTGCAGTGAGGATGAGTACCTGCATGGTGCTCATTCCCAGAGCCTTTCTGAGCAGGCTAAGCTCCGACGCTGCCTTTTTTGTGGTAGCGGCGTTGATGATGATAGAATTTCCGGTCTCCGGATTGCGCATCTTCTCCGTGAGGGCGAACATGCTTTCGATAATCGTCTTGCTCATACGCCTATATATACCTGTGATTCTTCCTGTTCTTTCGTATTGCAAAGGAAAGAAACCCCGCTGCCAAAAAGAGGCAGGACGAGATTTCTTTTGCACGGTATTTCAAAACTCCCCGAATTTGATTCTCTGGGGACGCCTTTTGGCCTTCACGTTTATTCCCGGAATCAAAAACAAATAAGAGTCATAGTCTTCTGACTCCAGCCACGTCATCTTGCCCTTACGCCATTCACCGTTAACCTTTGTGAAAAGATAGTGAACGCCAGCTGCCTTTTCGATTCTCACGCGGTCTCCAATCTCGAAAATGACAGACTCTGCCAATAGCGTGTAGTTTGAGCCTAGAGAGTCTACAACGAGTTTAGCTTCCAAAAGCTTGCACCCAAGGTCAAGCTTGAGATCCCTGATTAAGCAAAGCTTGCTTGTAGCGTCCGTTTTTTTCTGAGGAAATTTCTCGCTCCACATCATGACATAATCTATGAAAGTGCCCTCCCTAATCATCAGGCGGGCCTCCGACTCTTCACAAATTCGTATGGTTTCCATTCTTGCAGTTTTGGGTTTACAGTTAAAAACCGGCCGGAGATCCAGGATGGCGCTCCAGCCGGAGGAAATATATTGACCTATGGATAGCGTTCAGGGAACATTACCAAGACCGATAGCAAGAACCCGGACGACTCGAAATCGAGTGCGATAGCAAAGTCAGCCATTTTTGTTCACGCGGCCCAAGGACGGCTCCTGAAATGAGAGTAGGAATGCAACCAAGCTTAACCGTCCCGGCTTCTGGCCGCAAGAGAATGTGCCGTCCGGAAAGAAAAACTCTTATCAAGTTTGACTTGATGCGATTTGTTCGCCGGCGAGGAAACCCCTTCGGCTATCCATATTCGGACCTTCGGCCCCCTAAACCGGCGGCCTGAGTCCTGGACAATAATTCAAAGAGCTTTGTTGGCGGTGAATGCAAATGCTACTTGGCATTCGCAACTGCATTCACCTTTTCATACACCTCCCTCAGATTCTGAGGAATGACTACTTTGAGAGCCTTCACTTCAGTGTCATACAGAGTCCTTTCTACCTTTCGTGTATCGACCCACAGTTTCATAGCAGCAAGATTATCATTGGCAATTTCCCTATTAGCCTCAGCCACTTTCTCGTCTACCTCAGCCTTGAGCTTATTGAACTCAGCCTGATAGTTCCTATACTCCTTCTGAAGCTCAAAGAACACAGCGTCAATCTCTTCAGCAGTAAAGCTGCTGCTATACGTATTGATTTCAGCCTCTTGGCCTTTCCCCATCACTTTGATAGGGTCTTTCGTATGCTCTAAGAAATCCTTTCTTGCCTTTGCAAATGCACCCTCAGGGTGTATGAAAGAACCGATAGTAGCACATTTCGCTTCCAGAGCATAGTATCTTGCCTTCTGCTCAGCAGTGAGCTTTGAGAGCTCTTCCTCAAAAGCAACCTCTTTCTTAGCTACAGGCTTTTTAAGGTCTTCACGACCAGACTTGATAAGCTCTTCAACATGCTCTTCAAAAGCAGCGTCAGAACTCATTTCATTCTTTGCTTTAATACCCTCTCTCAAGAAGGCAATCAGAGATTTGAGAGCTCCGATCTCCTTGAGACCGGAAGCAAGAGTTCCAAGTTCAGATTTCTCAGACTCGTTTTCCACTCTGAAAGTCTTGCCAGCAATGGCCAGCATATAGTCTCTCGAGTAGAACTTCAGAGATTCAAGCTTTGAGACCAAAGCTTCGTACAATTCCTTTGCAATGTTTGCCAAATGATTGGCACTTGTAATGGTAAGTCCGTCCTTACCGAGCATTTTGTTTTCTTTCATATGCGATATGTTTGGTTTCTTTCGTCGTGCAAAGTATACTACCTGTCATTATGCGGAATCTTACTCTTCAACTGGTGTTTTTTTTCTTACTCGGCGGCAAACCCGGGTGGAGCATTGGCTTTATTCATCGGTCTGTTTTCGTTTCCGGATGCAAATGTATGCACTCTCTGCGCAGTGTTTTTGCGCAGTTGAAAATAATTGCATATTTTTGTAAAAATGTTTCTTATGCCCGTATCAAAAAACGCCCTGATCCGCTACAAGACCATTGACAACTGCCTCCGCAACCACTACCGCCGGTGGACGCTGGAGGACCTTATCGACGCCTGTTCCGACGCCCTCAGCGAGTATGAGGGCAGAGATGAGAACGTCTCCCGCCGCACCGTTCAGAGCGACATCCAGATGATGCGCTCGGACAAACTGGGCTACAACGCTCCCATCGTGGTCAAGGAGAAAAAGTACTACACCTATACAGATCCGGATTTCAGTATCACCAACGTTCCGCTCACGGAGCAGGATACCGAGATGATGGCCAACGCCGTCGGCGTCTTGAAGCAGCTCAGCGGATTTGCCGCATTCGCCGGCATGGAGGATATCATCGGTCGGTTAGAGGACCATGTCAGCGCCGTACGCCACGAGAAGAGGCCCTTCATCTACTTTGAAAAAAACGACGAGCTGACTGGACTTCATCACATCACGCCGCTTTATGAAGCCATCGCTGCCGAAAAGCCCCTAACAATAGTCTATAAGAGTTTTAAGCAGAAACAGGCCGACACCTTTGTCTTTTCCGCATATGTATTGAAGGAGTTCCGCAACCGCTGGTTTGTATTCGGGCGGCGAGAAGGACGGACGGAGGTATTCAATCTGGCGCTGGACCGCATCCTGGAGATTTCCAAGCCAGAAATGGGAGTCGAGTACGTCCCTATCGGGGATTTCAACCCTGACACCTGGTTTGACGACCTCATTGGTGTCACCAAGGACCAAACAATGAAACCTCAGAGAATTCACTTTCGGGCCAGCCCTGACAGGGCCCCCTACATTATCACCAAGCCCATTCATAAGAGCCAAATTCTGGAAAAGAAAGACCAGGACGGTTGGTGTTATTTTCAAATAGAAGTCATTATGAACCAGGAACTGGAAAGAGATTTGCTGAGTTTTGGCGAGAGTATTGAAGTGTTGTCTCCGAAGTCCCTGCGGGACAAGATGGCAGGACGGCTTAAGGCGGCCTGCAATCGTTACGAGAAATAGACTGAAATCAAACTTTAGGCTTGAAATCTATGGATACCTGAGGGAAGCGGAGTGAAATCTGCTCCATCATCTCTCCTATGATTTCAGATTCGTCAACGTCGTTGACAATCATCGGGTCCATGATAATCAGATTTCCATCCCCCACACCGACATTTTCGGTTTTGTCAGATACAATGATGCCGTCGCGACATACGATGCATCTCATCCTGTCTCCCTTTGATACAATCAATTTGAACTCAGTGCAGAGCGCATTCACTGTGCAGTATGGAGGATTGGCCCACTGCCTGTCGAGAATACGAAACATACGGCGACGTTCCGGAGACATGATTCCCTCATGATGGCATGTCAGCATCCACTGCAAGTCTTCATCCTCATAGGGCTTGGCATTGTCGTGCACCAGAAACACTTTACCATCGGTGGTAACCTTAATCCTGGTAGCACCGTGAAGGATGGACTGGTTGATAACCTCGGTCAGCAGGACGAGCGGAAGGTCATTTACCTCTATCACATTGAATTCTTTTCTGTAGTTAGCCCGGATGTGTTCAACGTATCTTTCCATATATGCTATATTTATCTGAAGGCAAAAATAGGTATTGCTACTGCCAAAAACAAGCAGTCTTAAGGTTTTTTAACTTCCTTACACTGTCCTTCGTGATACTCCCAGACACTGTCGCAGACGGACATAGGGCCGCATCCTTCCTCCCACATATCTCCATCCAAGTCAGCCCAACCACCGAATACACCTCCAATATTCAGTCCATAGAACTTCATCCCGGATGCCTTCTGTGCATCAATCAGCTTCTTGACATATTCTTCAATCATGACCCATCCGAAGTCTGAGATACATAGGATATCAGCCGTCTTGAACTTTTCCTCCTGGGGAAGTATATCCCGGAATAGCCACCGAAACATGGAATTCTCATTATTTCCCCCCATTGATACGTTGGACAGGAAATCTAACAGCTGTTTTCTCTGCCGCCCCAGCGACTCTACCCGCATCATTTTATGAGAATCCGAGTAAGCGACAATCAGGACCTGCCGATGACGGCGTTTGGCGATAATGGTCACTGCGTATGCAAGCATAATAGCCGTCTTCAGTGGCTCACCGGTCATGGAGGAACTCTCATCAACGCAGATAATCACCGGCCCATCCTTGTGCTCATCAGGACGTGTGGACTGGGAAGCAGATGCAAAAACCTGAAGGCTTTTCTCTGCATAATTCCTATAGAATATATCCTGCGTGTTCTTGTCTGAGAGCAACGCCACCTCAGAAGGCAGCAATGCCGAAAGGTTATTGCCGACTGTAATTCCTTCAATATCGCTTTTTGATGCTGTCAGGAAGCGCCCCCTGGCCGCAATTTCGCCCTCTCCGGCTCGGCCAATGAGCAGGGCAAGTTTTTTGAGGGACTCAGGGATACTCTTGAGAAATACATTTTCCCGCTTCTGCTGTTCCAATTTGGGATCACCTGAACCAATCCCCATCCCTTCCGAATCATCATCTTCGGTTTCGTTTTCCGAATCAACAAGATTGGAGAGCGCTTTACTGATATCCTCGCCTTTCATTCTTCCAGCCCCTGTCTCTCCTTTACCTTCTCCAGCGGTTCCCGACTCCTTTCCGTTTTTACCGATAGCCTCCATCTTCGCTTTTTTACGCGCTTTCCTGGATGCTTCATAAACAGGCTTCCGTTTCTGCATCAGCATATACCAGACCGCGAAGAATTCCTCAATCTGCCAGTCAACCGCTTCTTGTGTCAAAGTCCCTGACTTACGAAGGCTCTCTAATGAATTGGCAAATTCTTCCAATGCCTCGGCCGCATCTTCCTGCCACATCATGACCGGACTCACCGTATTCAGGAAACGCTTGTCGGCCATCAGCTGCAGGATACCCTGACGGACAGGATTATCCTCGACAGCTGCTCTATCGAGCAGTGTCTGGGACACATCCTCGCCCGTAGACTTAGCCACAGCAACGGCAAGTGTCATAGAACGTATGAACTTACTTTCCGCCAATGTATTTCTGCAAAGATCTGATTATCAGATTATAATGTTGAACATCCGAGAGGAACAGATTCTCTTCGACCTGCTGCTGGAACTCGGCCGTCATGGAACTGGCGCTCCCCGCCGTCTGGCTGGTGACAGTCGTACTCGTACTGGGTAAGGAAATGCTGTTCTTCCGCCGAAGCCGGTAGACAAAACTGTTGATGGCGACAGACCCGCTTCTTGGAGACTTGATCAGGAAATCACCGCCGTTCCCTGCGGAGAGTTCCACCTCGTCATTTCCAATGAAACGACCGGGAACGGCCTCCTGGGTAAGGGCCTCGTAATCCGAAATCTTTATGCGGAGCGATTCCCCACCGGCTTCTATCAGGTAATGAACGCCATCGGGTGAGTAGAACTCCTCTGAGCTCTTTTTTGCAGAACGGGCCTTGTTTCTGCTATCCATCCGCGTAACGGATTCCTTTATAATAGCCTTGGTAAGTTCCTCGCAGATCGCCTTGCCCACTTTAGGTATCTGGCTGTCATGGTCCCATACCATATGCTCAAGCAGAAGGCAGTCCGAGAAGTCCACCTCTTCCCGCCCATTCAGAAGGGCCGACATACGCATAATGCCTACCATTTTCCTCCAACGACGGTCCGATACATAAGGGACTTCATGCTCTTCTCCATCGTTTTCCTTGTTCTCCTGTGCTTCTTTTACCAGCCGGGTTCTCATATTGTAAAGATAATCCAGCACCCCTTCGGGAACTTCCACTTCCAAAGACCGGGAAAGGATAGACTGATACTCCTGCTGTGTGAAAGCCAGGCCGGGATCCACATCCGGTTCCTTTGTTTCACCGGTAAGCAAAGCTTTGAAATTAAGCCTGTCACTGATGGGACGGACAATATAGCGGATAAGGAAACGGTCCCAAAGTGCTTCAAGCCCTTCGCCTTCAGCCGGAAGCTCGTTTGATGCGGAGATAATACCTTTAAGAGGCAACTTCAAATCCTTGTCGCCATTGCGGAAAATCTTCTCGTTGATTGCCGTCAGCAGAGAGTTCTGGATGGCCGGTCCGGCTTTCCATATCTCATCCAGGAAGACGATGTCTGCCGTGGGGAGATACCCTTCCACCACGCGCTCATAAGTATCTTCATCCTTGAGCTTACTGATGGATACCGGCCCGAATATTTCGTCCGGTGTACTGAAGCGACTCATCAGGTACTCGAAACTGCGGGCATCCTGAAATGCCATCTTCAAACGACGGGCGACCATACTTTTTCCGACTCCGGGGACACCCAGCAGGAAGATACTCTCCCCTGCCATAGCTGCAAGAAGACTGAGGCCGATGACCTCATCACGCTCAAAAGCCCCGGCACTCATCGCATCCAGCAGGCGTGCGATTCTGTCTTTAAGGTTTTCTGTCATATCTTTTTCTTAACGGTTTTCTGAGTAAATGGCTCATATAGCCCATCTGTTTTTCCAAGTCTTCCCGGAAACGGTTGAGATTGACCAGGTAATTCCCGCCCAGCATATGTATCTGCAACGCATCCTCGTACATATCTATGCCTTTAAAGAACCGCTCGCCAAACCGTTCGGTTACTTTCCAGCGGGCAAGCCTGTAACATAACTCGGACGCATCCTGGCACAAAAATTCAAACCTTCCGGGAAGCGCAAGAAACGCCTCCCATGAATCTTCAGAGAAGAAGTTCCCGCGGTAATGGTTCAGCGCAAAATCCTGCACCTTAGGCAATGCCTCTGTAAGCGTATGCAAAGCGTTTTCGGAAGACAGTTCCAGCGTTACGGAGAATTCTTCAGGACAAAGAACTGTGAGAAGTATCCGTTCATCGTCGTCGGCCTGCACCAGTGCTTTCAGCGGACCGCCCTCCAGCATATCCGCAGCCACCCGTGTCAGGTGCTCACAAAATACATCAATCTCTTCCATAGGCTATCTGAATGGTGAAACCATGTCCAGGACATCGTCCATTGAAAGTTTATGGCTTCGGTCAGTTCCTTCAAGGATGGCATCCGAGAGCTCTTTCTTTGTTTCGTGCAGACGCAGGATCTTCTCCTCTATCGTATGCTGGGCAACCAGACGGATGATGGTGACAGCCCTCTCCTGCCCCATGCGGTGTGCGCGGTCCTCGGCCTGTTTTTCGATTGCCGGATTCCACCAGGGATCCGCGATGATGACATAGTTTGCAGCTGTAAGGTTTAGGCCAAGGCCTCCCGCCTTCAGGCTCACTAGAAAGATGGGGCATAGTCCTGCCTGGAACTTCGTTACCAGCATTTTACGTTCCTTTAGAGAAGTACCGCCATCCAGATACAGGTACTTGTATCCCTCTTTTGTAAGCATTCGGCCGATAATATCCAGGAACGAGGTGAACTGTGAGAAGATAATAACCCGGTTATCGCCGCCGTCCATAAGCGTTGACATGATATCCTTAAGGGCGTCCACTTTGGAAGATCCGCCTTTCCAACCGCTGTTGACCAGTTCCATAGCATTGGCCATCAGACGCAGCCGGGTAAGTTCGGCAAAGAACTCCACCTTGACATCTTGAACCATCGCCCTTTCCGCCTTGGTCTTGTGCTTCTTATATTTAACTTCCAATAGCTGCCGGGCCTCTTCATATACCGCCATCTCCGTTGACGTCAGATGCACCATATGCTCATAACTCACTTTGTCCGGCAGTTCCCCGAGTACTTCCTCCTTCGTGCGCCGAAGTATAAATGGCTGGGTAAGGCCTTTAAGCAGTTCCCGCTTATAGTCATCCATCTCAGGTCCGTTGATGTATTTGTCCTTAAATGCAGTCCAGTGGCCCAGCAGTCCGGGATTGATGAACTGCATCAGGTTCCAGAGTTCTCCCAGGTGATTCTGGACAGGCGTGCCTGTAAGGATGATCCGGCTTCCTGCTTGGAGAGACATGGCCGCCTGAGACATTCGTGTCGTGCGGTTTTTAATCTGGTGTGCTTCATCCAGGCAGACAACATTCCAGTTCACTGCCTTCAGGATATCCACAGAGGTCACCAGAACCCCGTAACTGACAAGGAACAGATCTCCTGCCGCTGCACTTTCCAGGGCGGCTTTCCTGTTCTGCAGTTCATTAAGAATGACAACTTTCAGGGACGGTGCAAAACGTTCTGTTTCAGTGGCCCAGTTCGGCACCACCGATTTCGGAGCCACCACGAGGGACGGCCCACTTTCTTTCTTATGCAGGAGGAAAGCAAGCGCCTGAACGGTCTTGCCCAGACCCATGTCATCGGCCAGGCAGGCTCCTGCACCCCAGCTGTCCAGACGCGCCATCCACTGATACCCTTGGAGCTGGTAATCGCGGAGCGTTGCATTAAGCCCCTCCGGCAACTCAGGTGATGATTTGTATGCTTCCTCCATACGGGAAAGGAGATTCTTGAATCCCTCGTCCATTTCCGCATGCAGGCCACCCTCGTCACCTAGTACCTTAGCCAGCGTACCGACCTGAATGGACGGAACACTGATACGCCCTTTTTTATCTGGCTTACCCAATTCAGATATGGCCGCCAAATGCTTCTGGAGGGTCTTTGACATTCTGGCATACTCCCTTTCCCCTACGCGGAGATACCCTTCCACATCGGAGTTTTCCCACATGGCGAGGATCTCTTCCAGCGTGCGCTTTTTCCCAGAAAGCTGGATGCTTCCTTCCACTTCGAACCAGTTGACGTTGGTGGTCACGGATATATCCACATCCTTAGACTCGGAGATATCCTTGAACTTCAGGATTTCTCCTTCCGGCCATTCCATAAAGAAGGACTGCGGATTGTCGTGTACGAAGGACAGAAGGGCAAGCAGATGTTCCGACGTGGAAAGCCGTGCCGTCTGGTAACTCTCATAGGGAATGCCGATTTCCGTTTCAAAAAAACTGCGCAGAATATCATAGTTCTCATACTCGCCCACCAGATCCCGCCGTATGGCTACGGTATGGCCTTCCAGTGTATCATAAGCGCTGGCATCTCCTTCTCCTGGAGAGAATCTTGCTAATCCTTCTTGCAATGGTGCAGCCTGTACGGTCATCTCATAATCATTCTCCGATGGCTTTACGCGGACTGCCAACACAGGAGATCCTTCCCGTTCTTCCATCCGGCCCAGGTCATCAAGGTCGGTGTGCAGTTCCACCAGACCATCCAGTTTTTCCAGCGTTTGGCGCAGACTGGCCAGAGCCGAGGATGGGATAGAACCCGTTTTTAGCATACCGTCAATGACAATCCGCTGCTCAGGACTCATAGGGATGACGTGATATACGCCGTCCCCGTCAAGAGTCACTACTGACTCAGGCACGGATGCCCCGGGCGGATCCGGAACCGGGACGTTAGAGCTGATCTTAATCTCCATCCCAGCCGCCTGAAAAGACAGCCATGGAGATTCGACTTCCACCATCGCCGGTGTGTAAGGGCGTTCGTAGTAGCTTCCTACGAAGATACGGTCGCTTCCCAGCAGCAGAGGAAGAATCACGGGGACCTCCGGAAGGTCCTGATTCCGCCTCTCATCCAACTTACGCAACGCAGCGGCGATCCTGATATCTGTCGCATTCATTTCTTCGTATTTCAGGGCGGTGAATTCGTTTCTGGTATAAAGCGTACCCTTATCCCAATCACCGTCCTTGCTCCGTTTTTCACCAATGATGGCCTTCAGGCGCAGTCCTTCGAAGAAATATACAATTCTTCCGCCATAACGGCTTTTCTTCTCGGCCGCCTTCTCACGTATATCAGAGAAGATGATTTCCCACTTGTCACGCCGGTGTATTCTTCCGGTCATACCGGCTCCGCCGTAATACCGCTCAAGCTCTGCTTTCCGCTCGGACGGGAAAGGCAGATAGGGAGTCAACTCATTCTGAAGGATAGCCGCCGAAGGAGGGACGGAAAGGCTGTACTTTTCCTTGATTCCCCCCAGGTCCATACAGCGGAAAAAGTTCAGAAGAATGCAGCAGAAGGCCTTGATTTCCGGTACACAGCGCTGTTCCAGCAGCTTTTTCACCTCTCCTTCCACATAGTTGGCGCAAACCTCTTCCTCATTGGCAATGTAGGTAAAGAGAATCCTTGCAGGTGCGATGATAGCAGAATAGCGGTAATACCGGTTATTACTCATCAGACTCACCGACTCCTGTATCCGTCGGCTGCCGGCTGAAGAGGGTCTCACGGTGGACAGGTAGAGCGTAATGCTGTAGAACCAACCCAGGATGGGGTCGGTAAACATTCCTTTGTACTCCTTGCCAAGATCGTGCTTCTGGAGTGCCTGCTGGAATTTCTCGTAGGCGTCATTAGTCTGTCCCTTGTAGAGCGCACAGATGGCATCAACCCCAAGAGACCATTGCGTTGGATAATAGCATTTGCGTGATTCGGGCCAGTTCCCAAACTGGAAGAAATGATAGGCCGATACCATGTCGTACACTTCGTCAGTTATATACTGTGATGTGTCGGCATAATGGGAAATCTTCTCCCACAACTCTTTTGTAAGTGAGCCCTCGGCGAAGTTCACGCGCAGCATCCGCCGGATGGACTGAAGAACTTCATCACGGGTAAGCATCTTGACAAGACTGGCAGGAGCATCATCCGAAAGCAGATTCTCTCCGAGGTATTCTCCAAGATCGGCCCGCAGGGATGCCGGTCTTGTTAAGCGGCGGAGCATCGCGGTGTCCTGCCCGTGAAGAACTGTTCCCACGTTCCATAGCCATAACGCTGTATCCGTACGGAACTGCTGGGCCTTCTCGGCCCAGGCAGGTATGTCAAAATGGTCCAGGGCATAGCCTACCACCTGAAAAAATACATCCGGTGCTACTTTTCCGCCTCGTGTGAAGGGAGTATGATCCAGGATATCAAGATTCCGCTTGGCATTACTGAAGTTCCTCCCATAGAGTTGCTTCAAGGCATAATCCCCTGGGGTATCACCCAGATATGCCATAAGACAGAGCAGTTTACTCTGTTCAGCAGGCAGTTGTCCTATTTCCTTTTTCTTGTCCATTGAGGCAAGGTCAATTTAGAGTAAAGACGGTTGGCGACAGTCACTACTATCATAGAGACCGGTCATATATGATGCAAACGTACAAACTTAGACCGCCAAAAACTGGCAGTCTACGAAAAAAGACAGTGAAAGATGCGTTATTTCAGCACTTTGGCAAAGGATTCCGGCAGGCAGATGTTTTCGACTCCCGTTGCTTCGGCGAACAGTGGTGCGATATCCTTATCACGGAAACCGGCAATTCCACAACCAATGCGCGTGACGAAAAAGAAGAGCTCGGGATGTTCCTTGGCAAAGACAATGAAGTCATCCACATAGGGTTTGATGGTTTCTACACCGCCCTGCATGGTAGGGATGGCGTAGCTCTGGCCACGAAGGCCCACTCCACAACCCATCACGGCACCGAACTGCTTCCAGGCAGCATGAGCTGCTCCCCCGCCGTGCATACCGGCCAGGTTCGATCCAAAAACGAAAACCTCATCCGCCTTCAACTCATTGATAGACTCAGGTGTAAAGGCCGGACGTTCAATACCGTTGTATTCTTTCTTCTCCTTCATATAACGCAAATTTACTTCTTTTTCCCAAGATTTCAGATGCTCCTCCGAAAAATCTTCAACGATTTCTTCAGGGGTTTCAGCTCGGCCGAAGCCAGGATATCGGCCAACTCATTGTCCATCAGCGCATCCCCGCAGTAGGTGTATATAATCTTCACCTGGACCACATCGGCCAGCGCTCCGGGAGCCAGTTCCACTTGGGCGCTTCCGCCGGGAGCCGAACACTGTGATGACCATCTGGCTCCATCGAAGTAGGTAAAGTCCAGCCCCCTGACCGGCAAGCCGCGGAAACGGAAAGACAACACCAGCGCACTTCCCCGCTTCGTGGCGCGAGGTTCCAAGTCATCGAAGATGGCATTCATCCGCTCCGGAATGGAGTTCAGGAGCATCTTTCCTCTTTCATCGCGAAGCTCCGCTGGTCGCTGGACCGAACGAAGCAGGACGAATGCCCAATAGTGATATCGGAGGGCATCATCAATTCGCCCGTCTTCTTCAGCCTCCTGCGCCGATTTTTCAAACTCCAGAACACGGTCCTTGCGGTCCGAAAAGACCGTATTTAGCTCATTCCTGTTGATCCAACGGCCGACATAGTATCTCCGACCTGTTTTTCGGACTACCTGGTTAGTATTGGAGAGCGTAGTGTTGGAGGTCATGGCCAGCTGGTTGCTCCGAATGGTGATATAATCCACTCCGGATGATGTATTCCGCTGCTCTTCCAGCTCCCTGTAGCGGCTGGAGACAGCAATGCTGATTTTACTTGTGAGAGAGGCCAGGGCATCCCTGTCAGCTTCTTCGACAGTACGGCCCCAGCCTTCTCCCCAGATATAGCGGTCATCTTCCCTGATACGCTCCCAGTTCTGGGCCGAAGCAAGGAAGGTGACCAGCACCAACACTATGGATACACCAACTCTTTTCATTCTGAGCGATTAGATGCCTTGTCGAAGCCTTCACTGATCCAATCAGAGACAAGAGAACCGTACTCCTCTGCGAGAGCCTGTTCTTCCAGTGCTGTTTCCATGGCATGGCGTCTGGCTCTGGCAGCAGCGTCTTCGTCTACGATGCAATAGACGCGCACCTGGTACATTCCGCCCCTTTCTTTATAGAAGGACGCGCATGGCACGAGCTCGCCGCGTATATTCTTCTCAATGAGCCTTTCAAAGGAGGCAATCAGATTGTCCATCTGCTGGCCGGACAGATTGGAGCCCACACTGATCAGGCGCCCGCGGACATCCCCGCCCTGCATGATGGCATATTCGTTGGCCGCATTGGCCAGGGCCGTCACCTTGGCCAGGTTCTCAGTGATGCAGGGACCGGACGTCCCCAGGATGGGAGTACAGCCGGCATCGACCTTCTGGAAGTATTTCTCCAGATTCGTTGTGACAGCGCCCAGCTCGTAAGGCTTGAAGCCGTCTTTCTTCAAGGTGCGCTCTGCGGCCTTTGCCTGTTTGCGCGCGTCGTTTGCACTTTTTGCGCAGAGGGGAGCCAGCACCACCAGTGCCGCTGCCCAGAGGGTGATTAGCTTTTTCATACATCTATAACTACCCGGTTGGGAACAAAATCTTTCAACGAAATATTTTTCTTCATGCGCGGTATTATAAGATGACATGAGAAACTTCCTGACCATACTCGCCCTGCTGTTTTCCTTCGCCGCCAGTGCCCAGAGCATCCGGATCAGCGACTTCAAGGCAACTATCACAGACGCTACGGCTCCAGACGCCGTCCAGGACGCAGACGGAGCGCCATGCGCCATTCTGCGTATGGAGACGAAAGAGACCGGCTGGACCTTCGAGGCCGGTATGGCGGGAATCGCGGACGTCATGTACGGGAAGGATGTCATCTACGTATATGTACCTGCGGGCGCACGGATTCTTTCAGTGGCTCATCCCAACGCCGCGCCGCTCAGAAACTGGAACATCCCCCAGAGGTTGGAGCCAGGAAGGACATACTCCATGAAGCTGGAGATCTTCGTTCCCCAGTTGGCTCCCGTAGAGAAGCCCAAGCGCGTTATAAGCAAACCGAAACCAACGCCCAAACCTGTTCCGTCTCCTGCATTCTCAAACAGAGTGTACGAAAAGGACTTTTGCTGGCACTTTGCAGATGCCTATCTAGGCTTTGTCAACGACCGTGAAGGCTATACGGACGAATGCTTCGTCGGGCTGCGGTACACCTACTTGCAACATCGGGTAGGACCATACATCTCTGCTGCCTTCAGCACCGACGAAATGAGTGCCTTCTTTGCAGGAGCCGCGTACCGCTTCACCCACCCGGAATCCTCCGACCTGGATTTCCAGGCCTACGGCGGTGTCGGTCTGGTATACGGCGGTCTGCTGGCCGGAGAGGCCGGTATCCGCTTCGGCTGGAAGAGTAGTCATAAGCTCAGCGGTCTGGATTTCGGAGTTGGCTGCCAGTTCTGGAAAGGGACCATTACGCCCACGGTGGAAGTTGGACTGTATATCTGGGGAATACCCGTAGTGTGCGGCCTATGCCTGGCACTCCGTGCATTATAGTGAAAAGAATCTCAGAGAACGGAGGTAGTATACTATAGACCTAAACCGACAACCCATGTCCATGAAACTCCAAATGCTGCAAAAGCCTCCGGTAATCTTCACTCAGTACGAACCGGAACGCGCCATCAGCGCCGAAGACAAGGCTTTTGCAAAGCGCCATTCCAACGCCCTCCCCTGGCTCTGGCTTAGCTACAGCCGCTTCGTACTGGAAGACAATGACCCCTGTATGGAGCCGAATAACGGCATTGGGCTGACAATCGCCTATTCGCTTCAGTACAAGGAGCTCGCCAGCCTGAAGGTGAAGCGTATGGACGCACACAGTTACGAGCTGAAGCTCGGAACAGCAAGCCTCTTCCTGACTGAAACCGAGGAAGGGGACGTCTTCCTCTATTTCTTCACCCCGGAGCATTACTGCAATCTCAGAGAGGATCGCAGGCTGGACCTGACCGGCTACAGCAGTGACGCGTCGGCCTACTTCATTGCTACGATTTTTGCAGCATACGACAACGTAAAACAATACAGCCAATCAGAATAACCGCATGTTAGACACTATCCAATTTGAGAAGCTCGTCCGCCGCAAAATTGCCGACTGGTACTCCACCCCTGAATTCGAAGACAAGGCCGTTGCCCGTATGGTCGCGCAGCGCCAGGAAATCATTGACCTGCTCGCATCCACCAAAAGGCCCGGAATCGACAATGTCATTGAGTATCTTGACAAGAGCGGATTCTTCTATAGAGCTTCCTCGCCCCATGGCCACCATAACTTCCCCGGTGGTTTGGCCGAGCATTCGTTAGGCACGTACAAACGCGCTGAGCCTCGCGGGCGCAACGCCGGATTACCCGATGACAGCGTGATTATCGCTGCCTTGCTGCACGACACCTGCAAGTCGGACCGCTTCTGGTTCAAAGGACGCAGCATCCGTCAGCACACTCCCAAATGCGAAATGGACAGCCGCCACAGTGTGCGGTCCATCGTAATCCTCAAGGATTGCGGTCTGCGACTCACTCCTCAGGAGTATCGCGCCATCCGCTGGCACATGAAGGACGAAAAGTATCACTCGCGTGACCCTAAGAGAGAGCGTGAACATTCTATGGCTGTAAAGGAAGATTTGTGGAGATTTGTCTTCTACTCAGACAAGAAAGATGCGGCAGATCACCCGGGGAAGAAGCACTAACTAACAGTTACTTCTTAGAAGCCAGAATAGAAGCATATGAGGCAGGATGGTTAGGTTTTTCAACGTAACCGTCCTGTTTCTTTTTTGGCAGTTTGGAAAGATAGCGCACAGCCTTCTCCCGCTTGTTGTGACGGTAGCGGTCCAAGTGATGCATCTGCTTGCGACTGGAAGGATTGAAGTCCAACTGGTCGAACTTCAAGATGGACCAGGGAACACGGTCGAAGGCCTTCATGCACTGAGGGACTGTAGTCTCTACGACTTCGCTGCAGGTTACCAGATGATATCGGTGACAAATCTTATTGAACTGTTTCTTCAGCGTACTCTTGCGCAGACGCACATCACCGTCACAACTGACTTCGTAGCCCACGAAGCCAATCCATTCAGCGGCATTCCCCTCTCCCCGTCCCCAGCGGAAAGGCGCCTTTGTTTTTTCATCCCAATAGCCTGGGGCAGTCAGTGCGCCGTTCTTGTAGTTGTCTCCAACGGACTTCTCATCATGATAGATGAGCTGATGCGCGGTTAGAGAATCCTTATATGCCTCAAACAACTGGCAGCAACCCTCTTCCGTGGCATGCATCAGGATGATATCGTCGCCGAATCGATTGAACAGGCGGTTCTTATCATTTGCATCCACTACAGCGCGGTCCACATCATTCATCAGAATGTTGCAGATGAGCGTGGATAGTACGCCCCCCTGCGGAATACCAATCTTCTTGCAATCCTCTGCCCAAGTCTCGGGCGAATAGCCACCACGTTCAAAGAATTCCTGTTCTGACACCCACCCAAACTGGCATTCGATGGATTTACCTCCCAGTTTCAAAGTACGAGTGAGGCCCTTGATGTAGGCATCCCAGTAACCGGGCTCATGACTCTTGTCCAGAACTGATTCCTTGAAATTGTAGCCATCCATATAGGATTGCAGGACAGCTATCGCACCAGATAGTTTTGAGTGGTCAATCCCATTCTCCACAAGCAACTGGTCCAATGCGGCCATTACCTGGTCGTGATTTACGATGTCATAGAACTTCTTGATGTCGCATTCCGCCACATAAGGATTCTGATGCGCTTGTCTGAACTTCTGAATGTTGGGAATGGCGTCATCCGCCTTGGTCATGTACTTTTCCTTCGGATGCTCATGGTGGTAATCCCTGCGCCGTCGGTAGGAAAGAATCTCCTCGTGGAAATGAGGATCCAGGATATCCGTAAGGTACTCGCTGGCCAACTTAATGAGGACCTTGGTCTTCAAGTCATCATATACGCTGATGGGACGGAAAGTAATTACCACCTTGCCGTCAATCTCTTCCTTCTTCTTGAAGATGCCGATTGTTTTGGGCGATGCAAGTGTCACATCTCCCCGATGAACGGTCTTCAGAATGTCAGATACAAAGTCACTGAGGAACGGGATGTAATCCGGCCGGGAGATGTCTTTGTTGTATTCCTTGCGCTTGCATTCGCCGGATCGGTCACGAGCTATAGTCATTTTCAGCGCCGTGGCAGCGTTTTTGAGCAGATTGGTGCGGTCATTCTTCAGATGAGCGCGTTCCTTCTTACTGGGAGTCACCCAGGTACGACGGGCCGGAAGGATTTGGCAGAGCTGCTTATAAACGGGGCTATGGTCTCGGCTTTCATCCGTTTTTCCAATCCACTTGACACGCTCTTTGATGAGGATAGCAAGAATGCGATCCTCTGAGCAATACCGTATGAAGCTCTGTGTCCTCATTAAAAAAGGGAGCGCAGATACGCCAACTGAATTACGCCCGGTGTACTAGATCTAGGCTGGGAATCCCCAGTTAATCCACCTGTGGCCTGTTGAGCCGTTTTCCCGCGGGGATGCAATTGCATCCTTGGTGGTGCGACGTGTGCGGGATGAAATTAAAAAAAGTCCCGGACACAGTAACGTATCAAGCGCTCCCGATTACAAAGATACTGCTTTTTTGCAATCTTTCGTATTAACTACCTGTACTGGATCAGCCGGCTCCGGACTCCAGGACGGGACATTTTGCGGATGGCCTTTTCCCGGAGCTGACGTACGCGCTCGCGGGTCAAGTGAAAGGTCTCGCCAATCTCCTCCAGGGTCTTCTCCTGGCAGCCAATGCCGAAGGACAACTTCAGGATTTCCCGCTCCCGTGGAGCCAGGACTTTCATCACATCTTCCAGGTCGGTCTGGAGAGATTCCATCGCCATCGGTGAGTCCGTCTCGGGAAGGGAGTTGTCTGGCAAAATGTCCAGCAGCGTACCGTCCCCGTCCTCGCCGAAAGGCATATCGTAAGAGATGTGTCCGCCGGAGTTGCGCAGGGTCTCCCCTATCTTCTCCAGCTTGAGGTCCACGAGTTCGGCAAGTTCCTCAGCGGTAGGTTCCCGCTCATTCTCCTGCAAGAAAGAACTCTTTGCTTTGGTAATCTTATTGAGGTTACCTACCTGATTGAGCGGGAGGCGTACCATCCGGCCCTGGTCGGATAGGCCCTGCAGAATGCTCTGCCGGATCCACCAGACTGCGTAAGAGATGAACTTGAAGCCTTTGGTGGGGTCAAACTTCCAGGCGGCTTTCATCAGGCCGATGTTGCCGTCATTGATGAGGTCGCTGAGATCCAGGCCCTGGCCCTGATATTGCTTGGCTACGCTCACAACGAAGCGCAGATTCGCTTCGACCAGCTTCTGGAAGGCCTGGGAATCGCCCTGCTGAATCCTGATTGCCAGTTCTGTCTCCTCATCCGGCGTAACCATAGGATATTTGTTGATGTCCGCCAAGTACTGGTTGACGGTCAGGTTACGGACCGTCACGGACTGTGTAATCTTCAACTGTTGCATGTAAACTGAATAGGTTTGTGTGTTTCTGTCTTTATATACCGCGCAAATAATGGAATCTTTCCGGAAAGATTTTTCCATGCGCGGGGTATGTATAAGTGCCTATATATCCCAAAGCACATGACGAATACCAAAGAAATCCTCCCGGGCATCCTTGCCCAAGCCCAGTCTGCCGACCTTGACAGCCTCCGTTCCTTCCTCACCTCCAACCCTTCCGAGCCCCTGGTAGCCACCGGCTCAGGCGGAGCCGAATCCTCTGCCGATTTCGCGGCCCTGTGTTACGGGGCCCGTGGCGGCATGTCCGTGGCCGTATCGCCCTACACCCTGAACTCGTTCAGCGACCAAGCCCTCTCCACTGGCAAGATTCTGCTGGTCAGTAAAGGCGGTCACAACAACGATATCGCGTTTGCTACCCGTCGCGCCCTGGACATCAACCCAGGCAAGACGGCTGCCCTGAACTTCAGCTGCGGCGACCGGAATAAAGCCCGTAAGTTGTTCCTGAAAGCCGGTTCGGACAAGTCGTTCTTCGTCCCCATGCCGAAGACACCGGAGGGTTTCGTATCCAGCGGCACTTCCTTCTCCTACTTCTCGGTTCTGACCCGGATCTTCCAGCCCGATGTAGACCTGCTGAAGTATCGGGAGCTTCCTGAAAAGTCCGTCACCCTCTGTCTGAATGACGGCACTCCCCTGACTCCCGCCGACTTCGCCGGTGTGAACAGCTACATACTCCTCAATGGCAGCTGGGGCCGTCCCGTGGCCAAAAACCTGGAAGGCAAGCTGGTCGAGACCAGCCTGGCCACGGCCTGCATCTGCGACTACAGAAACTACTGTCATGGTCGTTTCATCCTGACCTCCAATCATTTGGCCGATTCGGCTGTGGTTCTGTTCGTCTCCCCTCGGGAGAAAGACATTGCGGCCCGTACCCGGAAGTACCTGCCTGCGAAGACCAAGCTCGTGGTCATCGAAACCGAACATGACGCACCTGAAGCCTCACTGGACCTGCTGATTCGGGCCACGGAGTTCTTCCACTCCATCTGCCCCGTCTACGGCCAGGACCCCACTTCTCCCAAGAACCCCGGCCGTATTGACAAACGGGTCCCCATGTGGGTGCCGTTTATGGCCGAAATGAAGAAAAACGGTCCCCTGAGCCTATGACAAAACTCCTCGAACAGATTGTAGCCGATGAGCTCCGCCAGGTATATGGCCGCGTCCGTGACGCGGCCTGTTTTCCTGAGGGTGACATCCATCTCATCATTAAGCAGACTTACGCGGCCATTGATTCCAGTTATTTACGGAAAAGGACGCGGAACAAGCTAATCATGCGCAACGGGCAGATGGACAAATACCTGGCTGAACTGGACGAGGTCTTCAACATTGTGGAAAAGGATCTGAAAGAGCGGTACTTCTACCATAAACAGCGTTACAAGATTGCCAGGATTGAGTTTCCCGTTCTGGAGATGAAAGTGAAAGAGGAGTTGGGGCGAAAGAAGATTCCGTACCAGTTCCGAACGCATTTGGACGAGAATCTGCTGACCGTTCAGGTGGTGAACGAGCACTTCTTCGAGATTCCCATCACGTTGGAGAACGTAGAAAAAGCAACCCGGCTGATGAGTTACTTCATCAACCGGCCAGACTGTGCCAGGGAGGAACTGCCAGAGATCCGGCGAAAGGTCAACTATCGTCTGGCAAAAGAGTGGAGCAAGGTGGCTACGATTCCGTAGCCGCCTTTTTTGTTATTTCTTGGATTCTCTTGATCATCAGCTCCTTTTCGTTTTCCACCAGAATCTCGCGGGCTTTCTCCAGAACAGGAACGAGGGCTGTCTTGATTTCCGGAACCGCTCTGTCAAAAGCGAAGAGGAAATCAGCGAACTCATCCTTGCTGAGAGCAAGGGATTGCCTGTTATAATACCGAGAACGGCCTGGAGGCAAAGGAAATGCCGTAAAGCCGCTCAGTTCCCTGCATACGCGATAGTTCAGATGCTCCATCCGGAGCAGATACATATTCGTAGTATAGTCTATATGGAACTTGTCTAGGCCCGCATGGATGCAGGCAGCTACAGCCGCCTCTGCATTGGCGGCAGGCTCCTTGAAGTTATAGGCATCGATTGATTCAAGCGCCCGGTTCCAGACGCGGTCGATGACATCGGCCTTCATCTTAAATGCCAGGTCAGGGAACTTGGCAAGCGGCTCGCAGCTTCTTTCCTTTCTGAAACGGTGCAAAGCAGCCATGCAGGCGGAACGGATTATGGACTTGTCTATGGTCATGGTATTCTGATTTCTCTATATAGAATACCGCCTGATTGCCGGAATCTTTCGGCCAAGAATACAAAACTGCCGGCCCGTTTCCGGGTCGGCAGTCGATGTAGGTCTATGCGCAGAGCTTGTATCCGTGTTCAGACAGGAAGTCTGCGCCAAGCGCTTCTGCAAGGGCCTTGCGGGCCTTGAAAAGCCTTGAGGATGCGGCTCCGGGCGTGCAGCCGAGAATGGATGCCATCTTCTGCGGCTTGCATCCCTTGATGCACAATTCGAGTACCGTACGGTAGCTCTCGTTCAGGCCGGAAATCTTGTCCTGGATAAAGGACAGGTTCTCCTTGGACTCGAGCTGGCGGTCGGCCCCGTACTCATCACCACAGGACTCATCGTTGGTTTGCGGGACATACATCACCTGCCGCTTGGGCTGGTTCTTGTCCTGTTCCTCCTCTTCGTCCTTTTGCACCTTCGGCTTGCCTTTCTGGAGCTTCTGGAATGCATTGATTTCGCAGCGCTTTGCGATCATGTATCCATAGGCTTGAGGGCAGTCATGGCTCTTCGCCGGGTCATACGACCCCTTGGAGACCACGGCTTTTTTGCAGGCATCCTGCCGGAGATCTTCCAGGTCTTCCCTGGACATCCCGTGGCCGCCCCGGAATCCGTAGCGGGTGACTTCCTCGTCGATGGCGACGAAAATGTCCTCGAAGCGGACGGTTTTGCCGTTGATGGTGGTGAAGGTGTCGTTGGTGTGGGTGTTGCGGTGATTAGCCATAGTATATTGCGTTTTAGGGGTTTGCTTCTCAGAAATTAAACACATGTCAAACGACAGATTTGGTTGCGAGGAGCAAGCGGGAAAACGCCGGAGCTATGTCAAAGATCAACCTGCATCAACTTCATCCTACCTACATATTTCTACCCGCTGAAGCAGTCGCTGCTTCAAGCGGGTAAATAATATACGGCAGTAACACTCAATAAGTTTCACTGCCTGTGCGAAAAAATGTTTCGCTATTTGCTCTTGGTCATGATTTGGTCAATCATACCGTATTGCAGGGCTTCAGGTGCGGTCATCCAGTAGTTGCGGTCTCCGTCAGCGAAGACCTTCTCAATGGGCTGGCCGCTGTGTTGGGAGATGATGCCGAAGAGTTCCTGACGGCATTTCTCGATTTCACGGGCCTCAATGAGGATGTCTTCGGCCTGGCCCTTGACGCCGCCAAGGGGCTGGTGAATCATCACGCGGGAGTGAGGCAGAGCGCTGCGCTTGCCCTTGGTACCGGCGCAGAGGAGGACGCTGCCCATGGAGGCGGCCATACCAGTGCAGATGGTGGCCACGTCGGGCGTGATGATTTGCATGGTGTCGTAGATACCGAGGCCGTCACTTACGCTGCCGCCGGGGGTATTCAGATACAGGGAGATGTCGGCCTTGCTGTCCAAGGAGGACAGGAAGAGCAGCTGTGCCTGGACGATATTGGCCACATCATCATCGATGGCGCAGCCCACCCAGATGATGCGGTCCATCAGGAGGCGGGAGAAGACGTCGATGGCGGTAGCGTTGAGCTTACGCTCCTCCAGGACGGTGGGGTTGATGTAACCGGAGACGAAGCCGGCATAACGGTCCAGCGTGTTGCTGTTGATGCCTCTTCCGAGGCGTGCGTATTTTTCGAATTCAGTCATAGTCGTATGTCTTCGTACTTATAAATACCCTTCTCACTGGCAATTCTTTCACAAGGAGATCCAAAGAATGAGACTGGAAGCGAGAACGCCAGCCAGATGCCAGGAGAGCCAGAGAACAGTGCGGTTACTGCGCACGGCAGCGCGGTACAAATCCACTTCCTCATTGTGCTCCGGAGCAATGCGTTTCTCCCCTTTCCACTTCTCTTCCATCAGGGGTTCGACCTGGTCGGAGCCCTTGGAACGAATGGTGAGCCAACAGGCCAGAAGGCCCGCCAGAAGGAGAATACAGGCCACGCCAACAAACCAGAACAAGGTGGGCCTGGAGAGGGCCTTGAAGAGCCTGAAGGCCGAAACGAGTGATAATGCAAGCATCGACAGCATGCAGATACCATAACCGGCAAGGCTGTTCCAGCCATAGCTGCGGCGGAAGCGGTTACAGTCCGTCAGGAACCGAAACGGAGGGTTGGCGATGTCGAAATAACCGTCAATGGCCTTGGAAAGGTCCTTGACGGCCACGATGCCGCTGATGAGGATAATGAGCAGATACAGAATCATAGTTATAATACAGCTTCACCGGGATGGAGCTTTCCATCGGGGCCATAGGGATATCGGTCTATCATAGGGATGATATCGGCCACTCTGTCCTCCATTCCTTCCGGATACTGGAGGGACACGGAGTATTCCACGCCATAAGGTCCCCTGGGGATAGTCCTTCCATAGAAGACAATACCGTCTTCGTTTAGGTTCCTTTCGACACGGACATCGTTTTCGTCCACATCCTCCTCCATTACGTTGAAGCCAGCATAAAAACTGATGAGGATGAGTGAATCGGGCGACCAGGCGCGGGTTCCGTGAAAGGAGACCACCGCCTGCCAGAGGTCATCCTCCGGGAGGAATCCTTCCGGAATCTCCAGCACACCGCCCCAGTCCTGGTTGTGGAAGAAGTTGCGGCCTTCCCAGGAGAAGAGATGCCAGACGGGGTCAATACACTTGACGCCAGGGCCGATGGCAATGGCTGCCAGGGAATCCAGCGTACGGATCCAGGCCGTATCTGCACGCATCTGAGCCAGGACGGTTTCCGGGCCTGTCTGTTTGGGGTGGCTGACACAACCAACTATGCTGATGGCGGTCAGCATTGTGATGAGTGTTTTTCTCATACTACTGCTTGCTTACAATGGCTCCGTAGCCGAGGCGATCGATGGCGTCCTTCAGGTCAAGGACGGCCTTGATGATATCGTCCATCAGGCCTTCGCGGTTCATTTCCTTGTAGCGGACATAGAAGCGCACGTTGGTACCCGTGAGCGGAACAACTACCTTAGCCCGATATTTCTGCCCTATCACCTGGGCATTGAGTCCCACCTTCTTGAATTCTTCAGGAATGAGCGCACCGGCCGTGATGGCGTTGATCTGCGAGACACGCCGCTGCTGCATATAGCGCTGCTGGATGGTACTTGTCCGTTCCGTCAACTTCGGAACAAAATGAGCCGTAAAAGCATCCATTTCCTGCAGCTGGCTTTTGGTCATGGGAGCATACTGACGGATGCCGAGACTGGACTTGTAGAGCTGCTCGACACGCTTGATTTCCGCCTTGACGCAGTTCTCCAGGTTGAAGATGCCGGAGGTGCGGATACGCTCCAGGTATTCGGGGACGGCACGGAGCCCCTCGTCGATGATTTCGTCTTCGGTGAGTTCGTTGAATCTCTTCATAGTCAACGGGTTTATAAATCGTGTTGCCAGATATAGGCCTCAGATGGCCACCGTTTAATATTGGCCCTATGCCCCAATTGATCATAGGCTTGCTTGAATGTAAGGACGTTCTGGGCAATAGCTTCCAATGCTCCAGGCTTCCGCATTTCGTTGTATCCGACGTGGAGATGCAGCGCTTTCCCTGAAGACAGTTTCACCTCAATGCGGGCGACCGTTTTCATGGCGAATACATGGCATTCCAGGCCCTGCTTCTCGAAGATGGGGGGAATCAGTTGCTTTGCCGTAGTACGGTTGATACTCAGTACTATTTCGGCTTTCTGTCTTTCGAGTATTGTCATAGTCAACTCAGTTCCATGGTACATACACGGCCGGAGCGTTCCATCCAGCCGTGGGAGTGTTCGTAACTGCCGCGGTTATTGCATACCCACACAATCTTGCAGCGCATGTTGTCGGGAATCCAGGGTTCCGGTGCATAACCGTCGGTGAGCATCACCAGGCCGTCGTAATTGTTGTCGTTGGCGTAGTTGATGGGCTCCTGGAATGAAGTGCCACCGCGGCCGACAACGGCGACATCCCGCATAACCTTCTTCAGTGACTGGACTACGCGGACACCGCAGTCAAACTGAATGACGTCCACCTGGGTGAAGCCGTAGCGGAAGGCGCTGTTGATGACGCCGTAGAAGTAGGACAGGTCCTGCGAGGAGATGGATCCGCTCACGTCCACCGCAACGAGCAGTTTGGTGTTGAAGCGGCGGATGGAACCCATGTTGTCGAAACCGGTGCGGCGGTTGGGACGCATGCGGGTGAGCTTGCGGACCGAAGACAGGATGCTGGCGCGGAAGCCTGAAAGGACATTGCGCCAGTTGATTTTTGCTCTGGTGGATGCCTGGAGCATTTCGGCGAAGCTGCCCGCCAGGGAGCCCCAGTCCTTGGTGCTCTCAATAATGCCGTCAATGAGGGCAAGGGTAAGTTCGTCCTCTTCCCAGAGCTCGGAGAGGGCGGTCTGCTGCTCGGCCGACTTCCCTAGCTTGTCGGAGCGCCAGTCGGAGTTGCCGTCGCCGGGCTGGGGCTGACCGCCGGAAGGCGGAATAAGCTCCTGGATACGACGGGAGTACCACTCGTAGGCCTGGCCTTCGGGCAGTTCATAATCTTTCGGGCGTTCGATGTTGTAGTTGCCGAACTGATAGTTGTCACCGATGGTGAGGTTGCTGCCAACAGCGATAGCCTGCTGGCTGCAGGCGTCCGGCTTGCGCTGATAAGGGTGCTTCAGCAGGATGCGGACGGCTTCGGTGCGCAGAGCCTGGTCCAGGGCAGCGTCACTCATTTCGTCCGTAAAGGCGGGGTTGTACTCAATGGTCTTGCGCCCGGAGCGGACCGGGCAGGGCATGGAGTGGTTCTCCTTTACGTCGTGGGTGCAGATCACCTGGAAGAGCGCGGGCTCAGAGATGAACCAGCGCTCCACAAGTGTTGAGATTCTGTCCTTCATTAGCGGATGCTCTTGACGTACATGACCATGGTCATGGTGAGAATCTGGCACTCACGGGCCATGAAGGACACGGCCTTGGGATAGGTACCCTGGACATAGAGGTTGGCGAAGTGAGCGGCGGCTTCCTTCTTCTCTTTGGACAGGAAGGTGAAGTAAGCGTCAATGTTCTTCTTGGCGTTCTCCTTGGCCTGACCGGAGAGGGTCTCCACTTCCAGGTGACGGAAGATGCCGTCGTTGACTACGGAGAGCTGGTGCAGTTCGTAGCCCTTGAGGGTGGGAAGGTGCTTCTCGTAGTTCTGGAGCACTTCGCGGCCGCTGAGAATCTTCTTGGCCGATACGCTGCCAACGAGGGCGCTGGCGGCCTTGGGGCCGACAATGCCGGAAATGGCCTTGGTGACGATAGGCGTGATATCCTGGGCGGTTTTGAGGACGTCGCTGACGCGTTTCCAGCCGCGGCGGTCTGGCGTCTTGTCCAGACCGGTGTCGGCTCCTTCCTTGGCATCGGGGTTCTTGTCCAGCCACATGGGATTCTCGCGGATGAAATCCTTGACGCGGGCGTCCACGCCTGCCTTGTCGGCCCACAGGAGCCATTCCTGGGTGGTGGGACGGAAAGTGACCACGTTGAAGCGGCTCACCAGGGCAGGGTCCAGGTCTGTGAGCTGGTACTGGTCACCGGAGTTGACGGCCGAGATGATGCGGCTGCCTTCCGGAAGTTTGCGGCCGGCCAGGGTACGGTTCAGCGCCAGGTCCATGATGGTCTGGAGCACTTCGGGGCGGGCGCGGTTAAGCTCGTCCAGGAAGAGAACGATGGGCTGGCCATCCAGCGGGAACCAGTAAGGCGGCATGAATTCCGTCTTGCCGGTAGTGGTATTGCGGTTTGGAATGCCGATAAGGTCGCCGGGATCGGACATCTGGCCCAGGAACAGAGGGACAACCTTCATTCCTTTGCTGGAGAAGTACTCGGTGAGGATTTCGGACTTGCCGATACCATGGTTGCCAACCAGCATCAGGTTCTGGTCGGCGGGAGTGATGTCGAGGAGGCTCAGAAGCTCCGTGGTGGTGATATTGATGTTTGCCATATTTGCGTTTTATTACATATACCTGCAGCGGTGAGTTTTCTTTCGCTGACGGTTCAGAATTTCCATGTCTCCGGCTCGAAGGGCAGTTTCCAATGGTCCAATACCCGTTTGAGACGGTAGCCCCGGCCTTCCGGATGCTGTCCTGCCAGACGGAGGAATGAGATGCGCACACGGTCCATGCGGTCGTGTGCTTTCTTCTGGTCCAGCTCCAGGCAAAGGCCATCCGGGAATCCGGGGACACCTTTGATTTCCATTCCGATGCTGTCCTCAATCCAGCGGGGGAAGCGGATATCGGCTTCCCAGCCCAGTTCATTCATGATGTCACGCAGCTGTGCTTCTGCGGTGGTACTGGCAATTTTCAGACGCATCCAGAGGGTTTCTTCCTCGGCAAAGTGTCTACGGAGTTTCCTTTCTGTTTGCGCAGAGATTTTAAAGCTGGGCTTAAACAGTTTCAGGGAGTCGACGTGGTAGTCGAACTCACCTTTCCGGGTAAGGACAGTATAACTGTCGTCCGAATCGTCCAGACTCATCCGGGCTGCTTCCTCTATCGTCGGCGGGACTGTCTGGACTATTCCAAGGGTAGCCTCACTTTCGAATACAACCTCGCATAAATCGCCCTTGTGAAACCGAATATCTTCCGGGTTGCGACCGCTCCACTTCTCTCCGCTTGGCGTGGTCCTCTTGTCCAGAAGGCGACCTTCTCTGTCGTAAACGTACTCAGAGAGATTACCGTAAGGGCCGTACAGCTGACCGACCGGTTGCTCGATGATCCGGATGCTGTGAAGGTCGTGTCGCCAGGGACTGTTCCGATTATTCTCGGCAATCTCCCGAACAAGCCGTTCAGCGCACTCAAGGCTGAATGCGCTGGCAACAAGGTTTGTTACCACCTTATAACATGGATAATGGGGCTTTCTCCAGTTGTCATCCCGGGTCACCCATACATTGAAGACGGAGATAACCTTGGGGCTTGGGTATGTCCATTCTACTTCCATATCAGAATCCGATTCTGCGGGTTTGCCTCTGGGAAGAGAGCATCTCTTCGTCACAGTATTTCCTAAGCTCACCTATGTCGGCCTTCTTGCCGGAGAGGACGTATCCCACGGCACTCTTGCGGGCAATGTTCTCGATGTTGCCGCCGGAGAAGACGTAGCTGTCGCCCAGCTCGGCAGCTTCTTCCTCAGAGAGGGTGTTTACCATCGATTTCCAAATCTTGCTGCGGGTCTCGGCTTCAGGGGTGGAGAATTCCACCTTGAAGATGAAACGGCGGGCAAAGGCCTCGTCGCAGAAGTTGCCGGCCAGGTTGGTGGTGGCGATGAGGATGCCGTCCAGATTCTCGATGGCGTCAAGGCAGATGTTCTGGATGGCGTTCATCATCTGGTCAACGCTATCGCGGGGATTCTCCATCCGCTTGGAGAAGATGGCGTCGGCCTCGTTGAAAAGGAGGATGGGAGCGTTCTCCTTCTTGCGGCACATCGTGCGATAGAGGTCAAACACGCCCTTGACGATCTTCTCGGAGTCCCCCACCCACTTGCTCTTGAGCTGGGACATGTCCACGGCGAAGACGTCGCGGCCGGTGCGGCGGGCCAGCTCGTAGACACCGGCTGTCTTGCCGCATCCGGCGCCCCCCGAGAAGAGGACGGCGAAGCCCTTGCGCATGCCCATCTCCTGGAGACGCTGCTGGACACCCTTGAAGTTGGCGGGGTCCAGAAGGTCGGCCAGACGGGCCATCTGCTCGGTTTCCGTGGCATTGTAGAAGAGGTCCTTGGCCACGATGCTGGAGGCCGGAATTAGATCCGGATGCTGCACTTCGGCCATGTGATTGTCCATAGTGACGCCGGTGAAGAAGGTTTGCACGACCTCCTCGGCAAGGGCCAGGGAGTCCATGTCCTGGAAGCCCTGCTCTCCGCCGAACGTAACGAATCCGGCACGCTGGAGGTCAGTCTTCTCATTGGCGATGGCGCGGGCGATGAGCTTGTCGTCTTCCATGAATTCGCTCATGTTGAGCAGACGCTCCACAGGCACGCTCTCGTCACCGTAGCTCACGCGGCGGTGGCAAAGGTAGAAGAACATACGCTGGTCGGTATCGCGGCAGTTGTCCAGGCCGCTCTGTGTGACGCGGCGGCAGAACTCCAGGTCGGGGTTGTCGTCGATGACCTGACGAATGTTCTCCAGAAGGCGCTCGGCATCGATGTTGTCCTTCTGGTAGTCAGAGAAGAAGATGCGGAAGCGGGTGAAGAGCTCATCGGCCGTGAGTCCCTTCATAGGGAAAGGCTGGAACTTGTTGTCCTTCTCGATGGCCTTCAGGGCCTCGCGGGTGAGGAAGTAGCGGGTACGGCCACAGCGCTGGTTGTTGGAGCCGATGACGCCGCGCTTTTCCATTTCCTCCAGCTGGGGACGGAACCCGAAGAACTCGATGTTGGAGCAGCCCACGAAGCCGGCGAGGTCGTCGGCGTCGCTACCGTTGGTCATATTGTGCTCCACGATATAGGGCAGCAGAATGGCAGCCTTCGGGGAAATCCCGAAGCTGTCGGAGATGACACGGATGTCATCCTTCAGCGATTCTTCCACGCCTTCGGCAAGGCCAGCCTCCTGGATGGTCTTGAAGACATTGTTCATGCTGGTGGCAAGGCGGGAGAGCTTGACATTGCCCTCAAAAAAGTTCTTCTCGGTAGGTTCTCTTCTTCTCATAGTTACGTGTGTTTGCACTATATACTACCCCGCAATCTGGTATTCCTTTCGCAGAATCGGCAAAACATGCTTCTTCCCGATGGTAAGGGCTGCAGCGTGGTGAATGGCTGCGTCGCGAGGGGCGTCGAACATGATGTCGCGCATAATTTTCTCCATGATGATGCGGAGACCTCTTGCGCCGGTTCCGGTGGTCAGCGCTGCTTCGGCGATAGCGTCGAGGGCTTCAGGGGCGAAGTCCAAGTCTATGCCATCCTGACGCAGAAGCTCGATGTACTGGCCGGTGATGGAGTTGGCCGGTTCAGTGAGGATACGCAGGAGGGCTTCCTTGTCCAGATCGTCCACGTGGGTAATCACGGGGAACCGGCCGATGAACTCGGGGATGAAGCCGAAGTCGCGGATGTCCTGCGGGGTAACATTGTCAAGCGGGTTGACGTTTTTGCTTTCCTCGGACGGGGTGAAGCCGATGCGGTTCACGCCCTTTCCAATACGCCGGGAGACGATGTCCTCAAGGCCGACGAAGGCGCCGGACACGATGAAGAGGATGTTGGTGGTGTCCAGGTAGATGAGCGGCTGCTCGGGGTGCTTGCGGCCGCCTGCCGGAGGAACGCCCACCAGGTCGCCCTCGACAATCTTCAGGAGGGACTGTTGGACGCATTCGCCAGAGACGTCGCGTGTAATGGAGATGCCGGCTTCCTTCTTGGCAATCTTGTCGCCTTCGTCCAGCATAACGATGCCCTGCTTGGCCATCTCCAGCTCGTAATTGCAGCTACGTAGAAGGCCTGCCAGGCAGTCTTCTACGTCAGAGCCAACGTAGCCGCTGGCGGTAAGCTTGGTGCAGTCCTGGATGTAGCAGGGCACGTCCAGGAGCTTGGCGATGGTCTTCACCAGCAGGGTCTTCCCACAGCCGGTGGGGCCCAGGAGAATGATGTTGGACTTTTCCAACTTAACTTTACAGTCGGGGTCATTGATGTGACGGATCCGTTTGTAATGATTGTAGACGGCCACGGCGAGGGTTTTCTTTGCCTCGTCCTGGCCTATTACGTGTTTGTCCAGATGCTTCTTGATCTGGTCGGGGCGCATAGTGTTAGCTTTCATGCTTAAACCGCTCTTTGAATGCTGTTTCGTCATAGATGTCTTCGCCTTGGGCAGGTGTCATACGGAAATCCTTGGGAGCAAGGATGGAGCACTTGAGGTTCATAAGATGTGCAGCCTTGATGCCGGCCTCGTCAATTCCCGTCTGGCCGCCGGAACGAACCTCCAGGATGGGAAAGTCGAAGGCTTCAAGCCGGTCATAGAGGGCCTTCACAAAGCAGCCCATAAAGTGGTCGGCCGTGGCCTGGGTGATACCATTGCGAGCCAGGGTACGGATGCCGTTGCCGGCGAGATTGATTCTGACGCCGTCGGGGTTTGTGACGTTCTCTTTGATCCAGTCGGCGGCCTTGAAACCGTGCTCGATGGCAATCTTCACGAGGCGGTCATCGTTAATGGTCAGCCCTCTGGGGATGGTGAGGCCGAGGTATTTGTCACCTGCGCTTTCGCGGGTGAGCTGTTCGCCGGATGTATTCAAATCCACGGCGATAGCGATGGTGATGTCGGCCCACTGGGCGTTGGCCTTGGTACGGTGGGCATAGCTGCCCGAGTCTTCGATGAAGCGGATTTCGTTCATGTTTTTATGGTGATTTTCTTACAAATACCTTTGAGAATGAGATTTCTTTCAGTCTTCTTTCGCCCAAAACGCGTATCCTTCCAGTTCGGTGATGTAGAAGTTCCTTCCCAGGCTGGAGTACAGGAATTCAGCGTGACGGGCGTATTCTTCCAGCAGGTCGGCCTTCTCTATGGCCTCCATGGCCGGGAGCTTCATGCTGATCTTTCCCGAGGGATAGAGTTTCAGCTGTATCCGGATGTACTCGCCGTCTTCCTTTATATCGAAGGGACGGCCCACTGCGGAGAGACGTGCACGGAGCGTGGTAACAATGATTACCGCCGCCTTCTCGATTTCTGACATCCGAAGGACTTCCTGGAGCACCATTTCCTCCACGTCGAGAATGACTGAATCTGCGAAAACTACCAGTTTCGCGATAGCCTCGGCGCAAAGCTGCACCCTTGCCAGGATGGCGTCGGCCGAAATGATGGTGGTGCAGTCCGGATCGGCATACACGCTGATTTCCACGTTGGACAGTTTTGCGTGGAGACGGTCACCCTGAATCTGGCTATCCACGCCGGCATTCCGGAATGCGTCGGAAAGATTCTGTAAGGTCAGCGGGTATAGGTTATGGGAGAGGCCCAGTTCAGAATGGACCACCCAACTGTCGACGAACGATGAAAAGACTTTGCTTCTCACTTTCCCCGGAGTCCGCATCTGGAACACAGCCAGGTCATGGACGGATCTGGGATCCATCACAAGGTCGATGATATGTTTCTGGGTGTCGGTCATGTATTTGTGTATACCCCGGAAATGGAAAAATCTTTCCGGGAGAAAGAAAAAGAAATTCATCCGGTATATAAGAATAGAAAAGGTTTTCAACGAAATTGATTACCTTTGCAAAAGATTGCTCTAGTTCTTTCACAGTATTCACGAAAGCAGACATCGGGTGGCTGATCTTTTTTAAGTTTTTGTATTCCCCTATGTCTAACCTAGAATCTCGTACAGGAGCGAGTAATGAATGCCATGGAGAAACTGAACCAAATCGCGGAAGCCAAGCTGAATGGAATCGTCAATGCCTATCAGGGCGAGACAAGAAACTGGTGGGACCTCGTTGACGAGGAAGCCATCTACAAGGCGATAGGAGAACCTCTGTTCGACGCGTATGTACGTCTTGTGAAGGAAGACGCACACTATCCCGACTACCACGATGCAGCCTAGGAAGGTGCCCCCAAAAGGACATCTTCCTTTTTTTGTGAAAGATTACCGCGTTTCAGCGGTATACTAGAGTATGATAGACCGGATTATACTCAACATCCCGCATTCCTCTGCAGAATTCCCTGCCGGCGCCATAGCACGCTGGGAGGGAGATGTTGACACGCAGATTCAGCGCTGGACAGACTGGTATACCGGACATCTCTTCGGCACCGCTGCGCTGAAGGATCCGCGCATCCGGCCGGTAGTTTTTCCCTGGTCCAGGTTCTTTTGCGATGTGGAGCGGCTGGAAGATGATCCTCTGGAGAAGAAAGGACAAGGGCTGGCCTATACGAACTTTGAAGGCTGCGTGCGGAGGCTGTCTGAGCAGGAGAAGGAGCGCATCTATCGGGACTATTACCTGGAGCATATGGCCGCAGTGATGAAGGAGCTGACTCCGACATCGATGCTGATTGACTGCCACTCTTTCCCTTCTGACCTGTCGGATGTGGAAGTTTGCATTGGCATCAATCCTGACTGGAGTATGCCCGACAAGACGCTTCTCATGGGCATCAAATATCTATTCGAGCTGCGGGGTTACAAGACAGAGTTCAATAACCCCTATTCGAATTCTTACGCACCGGAGATGCATTTCCCCTACCCTTCCCTGATGATTGAGCTGAATAAGTCGACATATCTGACACCGGATGGGCAATTGGATCACGCCAGAGCCGAACGGCTTCAACTGACCATTGAGCAATTGTATGACAGGATACTGGCCCCCTGGGTGCGGGAAGTCTACAGGGTTAACTTTATGCTGCTGTATGATAACCGGGAGATTATCTGGAAGAATCCCAGGATGGCATCGGCCCTTATTGGAATGGAACAATTCAGCAGCAATATCACGCTGGGCGGCTATCTGTTGGCCGTCGAACAGAATCCGGAGCTGTTTCGACGAAAGAGAGGTGTAATCATCAGTTTCGTTGGTCATCCCTTGATAGGGCCGTCATCAAGCACTCTGCTGAATCTGAAGACTGGGAGAACATCTACCCTGACGGAATATAAGCATAAGGAGCTCAGGGCGGCCGTGCAACAGGCTATGACACGCTTCCCTTCCCTTGTAGGAGCACTGCCGTTGTCAACGGTGGTGGAGATGCTGAAAAAAGGCGACCATTAGGCCGCCATTTTCGTTGGTGCTTTTCGAACACCCATTTCGTTGATTGATATTTCGTTTGCAATTGCAATCTCGTTTTGCATTGCATATTGTTTGTCGTATTCATTTGTCGAATACACAATCATTGTTGACTTTTCTTGATCTTTGCTTGCGTTCTCAATTGAATTGCATATTTGACACCATGTTAAATTGTTGTTTCTCAACAATTTCCACACTACATCACTCTTGAATTGGGTAATGATTTTCACTTGAATCTTTTTGCCCATTGACTTGACTTTTGATATGAAATCAATGATATCAATCATATCACTGTTCATTTTGCACTTGGGTAAACTCGTGTTTACGTACTCGTTCTTGTTCTTAGCTTTTTGCAAATGACTGGTGATGTGCTTGGTGTTGAACATGGTGTTTTCGAGTCGGATGATGATTGTGTTTTTCATGTGCTTTAGTGTTTTGGTTGCATTCCCTATTACCTGGCCAATAAACAATTCTTCCTCCCAAAATGAAAAATTTCAGGAGGAAGAGAGAGAAGTTGTATGGATGTCAACCCTTTTTGCCGAGGATGACGGCGGAGGCAGCCCTTCCGGAGATGTCGCCGAAGGCGTTGATGTCGATGATCTCGTAGCCCTCGGCCAGGAGCTTGGCGACTTCGGGATCGTCCTTGATAGAATCCTCGTCCTTCACCGGTATAACCTGGATGTCGGAGTATTCCGAGCAGCTCGCCCGGTAGGCCATGTGATAGAAGGCCAGGATGCCGGTCATTTCCTGTTTCTCCATAGCTTAAGCGACATGGCGGAAGCCCTGGGGAACCACCCCGAAGATGTTCTTGAAGTGGTTGGAGACTTGATGACGCGTTTCGTAGCGTGCACCGTTGCCCTTGCGTTTGCTGGCCTTGGAGTTGTTCCAGAAGGACTGGCAGACTCGTTTCTCCATAATCCTGCGAATCTTGCGGCAGGTGGCATTGTCTTCTATACGAATGGAGACGTTCCCAAGGAATTCGCCATCCATGAATTCGAGGCGTTCGCAAGCGAGATTGGCGCTCTGCTGCTTGATGAATTTGGTTTCAGAGTAGCGTTTGTTTTTCATGTCGGTTAGGTTTTGTGTTCATTTAAGAATACCGCACGACATGAAAAATCTTACTGGGTTAGGATAACTTTTGTGGAGTTTTGAGGACTCGAACTCCTAAAAGTACTTTTCAATCAGTTTACCCTCTTCAGGTTCGAAATCCTTAGACGGGGCCTTATTTGATCCCTCGGACCATGTGCATAGGATTCTATGTGTCTTTGTGCTGTTCTCGATGACCTGATAATGCCTTTTGACATCTAATGGCGTTTTCTCCTTATCCGTCATCGGCACATCGTGATATGCCCAGTCCTTGAAGGACTCGTTTGTAAGAACATCATATATCGGTCTTCCTATCGCCAGCCCCATTTTCGCATCAGAATGTTCAATCGCATACCCTATTGCGTCAAAGATGTTTAGTGCAGCGGGCATTGATTTCACGTATTCCACTGTATTGGCGACCTTGAACGATTTTGAATGCAAAGGAACCAACTCGATGGCAAAGGGCTTCTTGGACGAGTCGGATTTGGCATGCGACAGAATTCGCTCCATCCAGGCATTTCGGCTCTTCCACCAATTTATAGACGGCTCCGGCCCTCTGGCCTTTATTTTACCCGGACCGGGAATAAGTGGGAAGGCTTTCGCATAGGCACTATATGTACCACTTTTCAGAACATCGTTGACAAACAATCCAAGCACGTTCTTTCTCAACCAGCACTGATCGCAGAGCCCGGTACCCGGATTCAGGTTAATGATGACTATGGAGCAGTTATCCTCCATATCTCCATAAAATGGCTCTGGGAGATGATCAATGGACAGAGAATTGTTCTTATCCATCAGTGGGTCTAAAGCATGTATGTCCTGGTACCAGGCAGAAATGAACCTGTCCCACTCTTCATAGAAGTTCTTAGGTGTAAACATCGCTAACTCATTATACGTCTCGGATGCTAATTTACAACTTTTTCGTCGATACTCCACCTTGTGCAATAGTTTGGCGCAAGCTTGATATATCTTTGCATCCGTAAAAACGTTAGAGTCATGATTGAGATTGTTATTTCCGTAGCTCTGTATCTGGGGGCCCTGATCCTTCTGGTGAAAGGTGCATTTGCGTTTTGTAACAACGCAACGGAGCGTTAGTGTGCGACAATCGGAGATACCATTCTCCGTCCTGGCGAGTACGACATTTTCGGCGATGAGTGCGCATTATAGCCGGGGATGTCGTACTTTATTTTCAAGTTTACCTACAAATTGTTACGACATTCTTGAAATAAAGGTGTAAAGGAGGTCTGATTGCCCCAAATAAGGCTCAGAATTTCGGCACATCCGCAAAATTGTAATTGATATAATCAGATTTTGATGATAATAATTTGATTATTTGACAAATATGTCGTAACTTTGTTATGCAATATTGGTCGGTGGCGTTACAAGATTGTTGTAATCCACCATCCTAAAAATTGACATATATCACTGACTATCAGTTTGTTGCATAGAGAACCGAGGCGCATGGCATTCAAAAGGTCAGGAGTTCGATTCTCCTATGCTCCACAAGGTCAAGGATTTAAGGTAAAACTTAAGTCCTTGATTTTCTTTTAGTTACTTCCCTAACCCTTTGATACTCCGCAAGTTTGTGACGTTTTTTGTTCCTCTGGCGTTCCTGTTTCAGAACCAGAAAGAACCAAAAAACTGTAGCCAGTCTGTAACCAACGTGTGACCTAATGTTCCTGTTTGGGTTGCAAGGTTACAGAAAAATCGCTTCGAAAATACCCTTTTTCGGGCCGGGTTCGATTCACCCGGTGAACATATACCTCGGCCCTCTCACATACGTTGAGGGCCGATTTTGAAAAATGGGTTACGGAAGGGTTACGACTTTTCCCGGTTGTCAAAGACCTATGCGATGCTTTTCATCTCTTCGGTCCCATCGCAAGGATTATATCTCAGAAAAGTGAAAAAACTGCAACTTCTTGATACACAGTCGTATGATACAGCAATTAATACGACTTTCCACTTTCTCGGATGTGCCAAACACTCAAAGGGTTGCACACTCGTATTAACTACCAAAAAATCGGCCGAAAAACCGCGTAACTCTTTGATAAAAGTTTCAAAAACACTCGAAAAGACTACCGCGTACCATCGACTGCTCGCCGCCGGGAGGGGGTCGAATTTCCTTCGGGGGTTTGAAATGTCAATCGCCCCCTGAGTCGAGAACGCACGCGTGCAAAATTGTAGAACTTAGGAAACCCTATAACCTGAAATATTGATGCTTCATCCAGTATGCATACATGGGGTCTTGAAACGAATAAACCCCTCCAATATAATCGAGGATATCTTTCTCGACAAGGGCTTTTCGTGCGCGGGATATCATTGTCGGCGAGGAGAGATTGTATTTGTCCATGACCGCCTTGGAAGTAAGACTTTTTTCTCCGGCAGACATCGCCCGCAAGAGACAAATCTGGCCGTTGGTCAATGTCTGTGTCAGATTATCAAACATGAGGCTCAACTGAGCGATTATGTCAGAATGAGCTTCACATACGATTTCTTCCGTTGCATCGACCTCTGTTCTGAGCCATACTTGCTGGGAAAGCTGTTGTACATAGTACGGGTGATTATCGGCAAAAGACACAATGCTCTCGCAGAGTTTGTCGCTGATATGCTTACCTGTCTCACTGAATGTGGAGCTGATAAAATGCACCCATTCAGGAGTTGCGATTTTATCCAGAAACATGAGTTCTCCAAACTTGTAAAACGGCATGGAGTAGTCTGTAAAGACTTCCATCATCATGTGTCTTTTACTTCCGTACAGGCAATAACCTACGTTCTGATGTTGCTGCCAGTGTGCTCGCAATTTCCGTTGAAAGGCCAGCGGGTCATCGAAATTGGCGATATTCTGAAACTCATCAATGCAAACTATTATTCGGACTTTCTTTTCGGTGGCAATTTTCTCAGCGAGATCAAGTATTTCATCGGGATTCCTGCGCAGTTCCTCCATATTGAGGTCCACGGTAATCTCGGTCATGGAATCTCCTGCAAAAGAAACCTTTGGGACGAAGCGGGAAAGGAATCGTGTAGCATTGCCAAGCGCCTCCTGCCACTTGGATTCTGTGGAGGCAATGACACTCTGCGCCAGAGCAGTATAGAACTGTTCTTCTGTCCGCACATTGAAAAGGTCTACCATGCAGATGCGCAAACTCGAATCTTCTTTTTTCGCTATCTGTGCAGCCTTGTAAACAAGAGAACTTTTGCCCCATCGTCGTGGAGAAATCAGAATAGTATTTATGAGCGCTTTGAAGTTTGTAACGAGGTGTTGTGTCTCGTCAGTCCTGTCTGTAAAGTTGCTCTCCTTCGCGAGTTTCCCAAAGATGAATGGTGTTTTCATATACCGTGTCCTATTTATTTCAAGCAAAATTAATAACAAAAATTGATATAACAAAAATTGATATATCACAAATTGAAATGAAAGGAAGAAAGAAGATATCGGATGCAAGTAAGCGGCTCCGGGGAACCGACCAGCCCTGCCGGATGGATGGCGAGCTGGTATCGATGGCCCCGGCCACCACTCTGCCCAAGCCCAAGGGCCTGAAGGGTACGGCCAAGAAGCTGTACCAGATGGTGGGAACCGAGCTGGCCAGCAAGGGACTCATCGATGCGGTGAACATTGACCTGCTGTTGGCGTACTGTCGGGAGATGGCGCTCTACCAAGACATGATGAAGGATCTGGAGACGGAGGGCTATACTATTACGGTGGCCACCAAGACCGGATCC